>PDWI01001908.1_pt1 | contig 32296 bp, 26 predicted proteins | sample 1430891 | NCBI WGS metagenome assembly PDWI01 (sample SAMN01162508, study PRJNA174530) | Oral metagenome, whole genome shotgun sequencing project. | biome: Marine environment; feature: Marine mammal; material: Swab sample of the gingival sulcus; isolation source: swab sample of gingival sulcus... | reverse complement strand
CTCCAGGGCAGATAAAATTTCAGATGGGATATCCGCGCGGTCATATTCAGTTCTGGATGTTTGCCCGGTAATGCCGCCACCAAACCAGGTTAACACAAGCTTCTGGCTTGAGTTATTCCAGACGCAATCTGCACAACTCTGGCTATTGCTCTGCTCATCGCTGTATTTGTGATTACACCCACTGAACATCACCACACAAATTATGAGTGCTACTATCTTCTTAAATTTCATATCTTCTCAAGTTTCCTGTTTAATACCGATAAATAATTGCCAATAACCGTGAATGTGGAACACAGCCAAACGCATTCTACACTCATCTGATCTTGATAGCTGGATTCGTACCAGAGCCATTTTTCCACGAGCTCCACCAAATGAATTGGTTGTGGTTCCAACAATAGAAAAAAGCTATTCTGATTCGCAGCATAAATAGACTTGTAATCAACGAAAATCATAACAATAGTGTCCTTGAATGATGCAAAAACCACCCTTCACTATCACCAATGCTGCACTAAATCTAATGGTAAAAATTGCCGAAAAAATCGGGCAATTACAGGTGGCGTATGCGCAAAATCTGCACCTGCGAAAAAACAACCGGTTACGTTCCATTCAGGCGTCACTAGCCATCGAAAACAATTCAATGAGCCTGGAGCAGGTTACAGATATTATCAATGGCCGCCAGGTACTGGGAGAACCAAGGGAAATTCAGGAAGTTAAGAACGCTTTCGACGCTTACGAAAACATCCCGAATTTATCGCCCTATTGTGTTGAAGATTTTCTACAATCACATCATTTAATGATGCGGAGCCTGATTGATAATGCCGGACAATTTCGCAAAGGTGATGTTGGTATTTTTAACGCTCAAGGTAAAGTGATGCATATTGGAGCCAGACCCGAGTTTGTGCCAGGCCTGGTTGCTGATTTGTTCGCCTGGGCCAGGCAGGACGATACTCCAGCGTTAATTAAAAGCTGTGTGATGCACTATGAAGTTGAAGTGATTCACCCATTTGCCGATGGTAATGGCAGAATGGGGCGCTTGTGGCAAACCGTGTTACTCAGTGCTGATAACCCCGTATTTGCCTGGTTGCCAATTGAAACCATGGTGTATCGGCATCAGGCTGATTATTACGCGACGCTGGCGCAAGCAGATGCCCATAACGATTCGACGGTTTTTATTGAGTTTATTCTATCGGTTATTTTACAAACCATCGAAAACTACCCGCTCAAGCAAACGAGCGATAAAACGAGCGATATAGCGAGCGATAAACTATCCACTAATGAACAGATCGCGTATCAATACATAGCTGATTATTTACAGCAACACCCCCATATCACCAACCAACAGGCGCAAAAATTGCTGGATAAATCGCCAGCCACAGTCAGGCGTTACCTTAAAAGCCTGGTCGATTGCGGGTTGCTTACAGCCACAGGAAAAAACAAGGCGCGAATTTACACGTTGACCACCAGGGAACGGACATGAGCGAACAAAGCAATTTTATTATGCAAGCTCGATATTTGCGGGGCTTCGTTATATCCGGGTTAAGGCAAATCATCCGGCGCAAAATCTCGCTGCTTATAATCTCGGATTTGCCGATTTCTGACACCATTTTCCCGGCATTGGGTAGCTCGTTCAGAATGTCGGTCTTCTCACGAATCTCCCGGGCGACTTTTTTGGCGTAGTGTCTGGAGTCTTCAGCAATAAAATCATGGATATGTGTTAAGTCAGCTCTGGCGGGCTTCGTCCAGATCACCACGAATCAATATCCCGCTTCAGCTCATCGCTGGTCAGAGTCTCTCCGCGTTCTATGGCTTCCTGCCCTTTACGGATTTTATCGAGTACGTAAAGCCGATACATGATTTCTTCCATATCGGCATTCTCGGGTGCCTGGTTGATTGTGCCCAGAGCGTCCTGTTTGGCAGCTTGCATGGGGGTGTCTCTCCAGGTCAGACGCTGGTGGTTATGCCAACGGTTTTTGCCACTGTATAAACTTTGCTGCTGTATAAAATAGGATAAGAGAATGCGCCAGTGCTATCAAGCCAGAGCTGACTGTTATATAATCGCGCTTTTGTCAAAACGGGCAGTTGAATGAGGCTAATCAGGGGGTTGCACAACCTGACACCCTTTTCGAACGGGTGTGTTGCAACAATCGGCAATTTTGACGGGGTACACAAGGGGCACCAGAAAATACTGAGCCAGGTCAAGGCGGTCGCCGCTGCCAGGGGAGTGCCCTCGGTTGTGATGGTGTTTGAGCCTCAGCCCAGAGAGTATTTCAGCCAGGGTGATGTTCCTTCCAGACTGATGCGCTTCCGGGAAAAACTGTCTCATCTTGCCCGGCAGAATATCGATGTTGTGCTCTGTCTTCAGTTTAATGAACGCCTGAGAAGTCTGTCGGCGGCAGAGTTTGTGCAGCAGATTCTGGTGGACAAGCTGGCACTGAAGCATCTTGTTGTCGGTGATGACTTCCGTTTTGGTTGCGACCGAAAGGGTGATTTCTCCATGCTTCAACAGGCGGGTGAGCGTCAGGGCTTCTCGGTGGAAAATACCCGGACTGTCATTGTCGAAGGTGAGAGGGTTAGCAGTTCCAGGGTCAGAGTGGCATTGGAACAGCATCAGTTCAGGCTGGTGGAAGCATTGCTCGGGTACCCGTATTCCATTACCGGTTGTGTGGTTCATGGGCAAAAACTGGGACGACAGCTGGGCGTGCCCACGGCAAATGTCGCCCCGGGGCGCAAGGTGCTTCCACTTCAGGGTGTGTTTGCTGTCCGGGTTCGTCTGGTGGGCAAACATAATTATTACTGCACTGCCGGACAGGAAAGGGCCTGGTTTGGTGTGGCCAATATTGGCATGCGCCCGACCGTCAAGGGTATTGCTCCGTCACTGGAAGTGCATTTGTTCGATTTTTCCGTACAGGACTCGGGTGGCGAACTCTACGGGCAGCATATTCAGGTGGCCTTTCTGCAATGGCTCAGGAGCGAAATCAAATTTGACGGTATCGCCTCGCTAAAGCTGCAGATAGAGCGGGATATCGCACAGGCCAGGGAGCTTTGTGCCGGTCTTGCCGGGTAAGCCGGGGGAAAGGCTGACAGTGATTGTCCGGTTTGATAACACAGATGATAACAATCTGTTAATGCCATACCAGCGATATACCAATACGTTATTAACGCTTTATTAACAGTATTTTAACGCCTTATTAACACTTTATTAACAACAGCGTAGCAACAAAAGTGAATCGAAAATGAGTGACTACAAACATACGTTAAATCTACCTGCAACCTCATTCCCAATGAAAGCCAGCCTGGCGCAACGAGAGCCGGTCATGCTGAAAGTCTGGCAGGAAAAAAGGGTCTATCAGAAAATCCGTGAGCTGAGAGCGGGTCAGGAAAAGTTTATTCTTCATGACGGGCCTCCCTATGCCAATGGAAGTATTCACATTGGCCACGCTGTTAACAAAATTCTTAAAGATATCATTGTGAAATCCAGAAACATGGCGGGTATGGACGCGCCATACGTTCCCGGTTGGGATTGCCACGGCCTGCCCATCGAGCACAATGTCGAGAAAAAACTGGGCAAGGCCGGTGTCAAGGTGGACTATAAATCCTTTCGCAAGGCCTGTCGTGAATATGCGGCCAAACAGATCAAGGGTCAAAAGGCGGATTTTATTCGTCTGGGTGTGCTGGGCGAGTGGGACAAACCTTACCTGACCATGGACTTCAAATTTGAGGCCGATATTGTTCGTTCACTGGGCAGGATTATCGAGAACGGGCATTTGCACCGTGGCTTCAAGCCGGTCTACTGGAGTGTGGTGGGCGGGTCTGCACTGGCGGAAGCCGAGGTGGAATATCAGGATAAAACGTCCATTGCCATTGATATTCGTTTTTCGCCGTCGGATGAAGCGGAGTTTTTGTCCCGCTTCGATTTGCAAACGCCCGAAGGCGAAGGGCCGACCTCCATTGTTATCTGGACGACCACACCCTGGACCCTGCCTGCCAACCAGGCGGTATCCCTGAATGCCGGGCTGGTGTATGACCTGGTTGAGTGTGATGCCGGGTTTGGCAGGGAGCGAATGTTGATCGCGGAAGCCATGCTGCCTGAAGTCATGGAGCGCTACGGCATTGATGACTACCGCGTGGTGGGCAAGTGTACCGGCAAGGCGCTGGAACACCAGAAGCTGGTTCATCCTTTCTATGAAACCAGGCTGGTGCCGGTGATTCTGGGTGATCATGTCACCACAGAAGCAGGTACCGGTGCTGTACATACCGCACCGGATCATGGTGTCGAGGATTTTTACGTGGGTCAGGCCTACGGCATCGGCACCCTGAATCTGCTGGATGAAAACGGCGTGTTTAAAGAGCATGCAGAGCAGTTTGCCGGCGATCATGTTTACAGGGTCGATGAAAAGGTCATTGAAGTGCTGGATCAGCACAAGCGCCTGGTTTACAAAAAGAGCTTCAGCCACAGTTACCCCCATTGCTGGAGAACCAAAACGCCACTGATCTACCGGGCCACACCACAGTGGTTTATCAGCATGGATAAAAATGGCCTGAAAGACGCAGCACTTGAAGCGGTAAAAGGGGTGAAGTGGATACCGGGCTGGGGGCAGAGCCGAATCGAATCCATGCTGGAACAAAGCCCGGACTGGTGTATTTCCCGGCAGCGCACCTGGGGCGTGCCTATCACCCTGTTTGTGCACAGGCAAACCCAGGAGCTTCACCCGGAAACCGGTCGTCTGATTGAAGAGGTGGCCAGACGAATAGAGCAGAGTGGTATTGATGCCTGGTTTGACCTGGAACCTGAAGAGTTGCTGGGTGATGAAGCCGAAAATTACAGCAAGGTGACGGATACTCTGGACGTGTGGTTTGACTCCGGCGTGACCCACTCTGCTGTATTGCGCCAGCGTGAAGAACTGGGCCAATATCCGGCAGACCTGTATCTTGAAGGTTCTGATCAGCACCGTGGCTGGTTTCAGTCCTCATTGAAAACCGGTATTGCCATTAATAATCAGGCCCCCTACAAGCAGGTGCTGACCCATGGTTTTACTGTTGATGGTGATGGCCGAAAAATGTCCAAGTCACTGGGCAATGTGATTGCTCCCCAGGAAGTGATGAACAAACTGGGCGCGGATATCCTGCGTCTATGGGTAGCGGCAACCGATTACAGTGGTGAAATGACCGTTTCCGAAGAAATTCTGAAACGAACGGCAGATGCCTACCGGCGTATCCGAAACACGGCGCGTTTTCTGCTCTCCAACCTGAATGGCTTTGATCCGTCGAAGGATCTGCTGGCACCTGAACAGATGCTGGTACTTGATCGCTGGGCGGTTGATCGGGCGCACCAGCTTCATGTGGAGATAAAATCCGCTTATGATGCGTACAGCTTTTTGACGATTTACCAGAAACTGCTCAATTTCTGCACCAGTGAGCTGGGCGGTTTTTATCTGGATATTATCAAGGATCGTCAGTACACCACCAAACCGGACAGTCGGGCTCGCCGCTCCTGTCAGACGGCCCTGTACCATATTGTTGAAGCGATGGTGCGCTGGATGTCACCGATTCTCAGTTTTACCGCAGAAGAAATCTGGCAGGCCATTCCGGGTAAACGCGGCGAGTTTGTCATGCTGGAAACCTGGTACGAAGACCTGCCGGTACTGTCTGCCGATGAACCCATGGGAAGAGACTACTGGGAAACCGTCATGGGTGTGAAAAACGCCGTGAACAGGCAAATCGAACAGGCACGTAATCAGGGAGTGGTAAAAGGTTCGTTGTCTGCCGAGGTGGATTTATATTGTGAGGGTGACCTGAAGGAGCGGCTCGAGGCGCTCGGCGAAGAGTTACGCTTTGTGTTGATCACCTCCAGAGCGAATGTGTGTGGGCTGTCTGACGAGGGCTCGGCAGAGGCTGCAGTCATTGAAGAAGTGGAAGGTTTGAAAGTCCGTATCCGGCAAACCGGCCACAGCAAGTGTACCCGCTGCTGGCATCATCGGGAAGAAGTGGGCAGGAGCGAGGTTCACCCCGAGTTGTGTGGCCGCTGTATTGAAAACGTCGATGGTGAGGGCGAGACCCGGCAGTTCGCTTGAGGCGACTGACCTTTAATCAGGGTATTACAGGGGTGTTATCAGGTTATGGAGCATCCATTTATGCCACCCGGCACAGGCCACCCCGCGCAGATTACCCACGGTGGCCTGTGCCCGGGTGGGTGAGTTGTCACGTTATGGATAAAATAAATCATGCTTAAATGGATCTGGCTGTCCGTGCTGATAGTTGCTCTGGATCTTGCCACAAAAAACATGGCCTCTACCATGCTGGATTACGGTGTATCGGTACCTGTGCTACCCGTGTTTAAACTGACCCTGCTGCATAACCCCGGAGCCGCTTTCAGCTTTCTGGCTGATCAGTCAGGCTGGCAGCGCTGGTTTTTTGCCATACTGGCGGTGGTGGTCAGCGGCATATTGATTCGATGGTTGGCGACCCTGAAAAATGATACCTGGCTGGCCATCGCCCTTGCACTGGTGTTGGGGGGTGCTCTGGGTAATTTGTATGACCGGGTCGTCTTGGGGTATGTGGTGGATTTTCTTCATTTTCACTGGCAGGAGTACCATTTTCCCGCATTCAATATTGCCGACTCGGCCATCACGGTCGGGGCGGTGATTATGGTGCTGGACATGTTTCGCAAGCCGCACCCTGATGCAGAAACGGATCATGGCAAGTAAATCGCACTGAAGCAACAGGTTACGGTGCTGCAGAAGTGCTGTTGACGTCACTGTTCAGGCACTGTTGAGGTAAAAATGTTGAGGCAAAGATGTTAAAACCTGTCAATTCAAAACCGGTCATTTCTGAAAGTTCCAAAGTGACTTTCCATTTCTCCCTCGCACTTGAAAATGGCGATATTATCGACAGCACCTTCGACAAGTCTCCGGCCACCTTTGTATTTGGTGACGGGAATCTCCCCCCGGGGTTTGCCGACCTGTTGATCGGTTTGTCGGAAGGGGATCGGCAAAGTTTTACCGTTCCGCCTGAAAAGGCATTTGGTCAACGGAATCCGAATAATATTCAAGTGATACCCGTCAGCAAATTTCCCAAAGACATGACATTGGAAAAAGGCCTGATGCTGTCTTTTGCCGATGCCGCCAGAGGCGAGTTGCCGGGCGTGGTAACGTCCATAGAAGGTGACAGTGCTCAGGTTGATTTTAATCATCCACTCGCCGGGCGAGAGCTGACCTTTCAGGTAGAAATACTGGCAGTGGAAGACGACAAGGCTGACAAAACCTGAGTGCTTTGCTATGATCACCGGCTGATATCAAGGAAGCAAGACACGGATTTGTCATGCGGTATCAGTTGCCAGGCTTTTGTTAGCTGTTAGCAGTAATTAGCAGTTAGCAATAATTAGCCGTTAGCAATAACATTTATTAATTCAAAAGGATTTGAATATGAAAACCTCTCAAGAGCGAGGCTTCACCCTCGTTGAGTTACTTACAGTCGTCGCCATTCTGGCGATTGCCGGTGTACTGGCTGTCCCTTCCCTGAACGATTTAATCAACCGCTATCGCGCGGATAGCATTATTCAGAGCTATGCGCTCCTTCTCGGATCGGCACGCGAAGAGGCGGTGAAACGGCAGGTTACAACGACTTTGTGCCCCACTACCGATAACCGGAGTTGCCACAGCGACTGGAACAGCGGGGTGATGATTTTTTCTGATACCAATGGCAATGCGCTTCTGGATCTGGATGATTCCGTTATCTATTCGCGTTCCGGACTACACGAAAACTACTCACTCGAGTGGAAGTCATTTTATCAAAAACCCTACATTCAGTTTTTGCCAATGGGGTATACGCTCAGGCACAACGGCACTTTTGTCTTGTGTCCGGCTAATGGGAACCCGTTGTTCGCCAGGCTGCTGATACTGAACAAGCCGGGACGTGTTCGTCCCGGCCAGGATAAAGATGGTGATGGTGTGCAGGAGAAACCAAATGGCAAACCCGTTCAATGCTGACGGGGACTTCGGCGAGGTTCGGATCCTGGAGCAGGCAGCTATTTATCGTCCCACTGATTGCTGCCGTCCGGGTTTCCGGCCCATGTTTTGACCCCTGCCTGATTCAGAGTCAGGATTCCGTTACCCGACTGGGGGCCTTGGGGCGTGGCGACCAGGGTGTAAGTGGTTGCCGTCGGAGCCGGAGTTAGCGCCAGAGTGTAATAGGTGGTGTTGCCATCAACCGGACTTTTATTGGTGAATACAACGGATGAACCTGCGACAGAGCTTAATTTCGCTCCGGCATAAGAAAAGCCTGCCCGGGCTTTATAGCGCTCCATCGCGGTGGCAGCGGTCAGAAGGCTGCTCATTGCATCATGCCGTCGTGTTTTTTTGACGTGCTCTGAATAGGATGGGTAGGCAAAAGCGGCAACAATGCCGATTATGGCCAGTGTGATCATCAGTTCAATCAGTGAAAAACCTTTTTTTGCTTTCATTCACTTTTCCCCGGATAAGGTTTGGATGGTTTGCCGCTTCCAAAACGGGTAATGCGCTTGCGGTTGGAGTCCGCAAGCGCATGGTTGGGTCACCCGTTCGGTGTTTATGGGAAGACCAGAGGTTCCGTTCCCTTTCTTCTACGGTACACTTTCAACGGGTCACCTGGAGGAGGAGGTGGTGCTTCCAGAATGGCCTGGCCTGCCGATATAACCAGCCCGTCTTCTGTAAACAGTGGCAGTGCGCCCGGAGGAAGCCCGACCGAGATTTCATCCGTATGGCGTTCTTCCAATTGCGGATTGGTGATATCTGCCACTCTCGATTCGATCGGTGTGCCATCTAAAATATCGACAAACCAGAATCTTCCCGAGCCTTCTGAAGGTGTACAGGCACCAGGGTTGGCCTGGGGCGGGATATAGGTACTGAATATAACCGTATTATTCACCGTCAGGGAAGTCGCAGTCACTTTTTCGCCGGGCTTGCCTACGTTGGGGTTGGAAAGATCAATGTACCATCCCTTGTTGCCGGTGGTATTGATCAGCAGGTCAGCTTGTTCATCTTTGGCTGCTTCTGAAACATCTGCCAGATCACCGAGCGCGATGTCTGCGTCAAAAACACGGTTAAGCACACCGTAGTCCCTGAGAACATAAAAATGCTCTGAAGTCTGATCATCGAGCGGGTGTGCCCGATAGCCGGAACCCACTGACACGGCAACAAACCGGTCACCATTATTGAGTACCACCAACGACGGGTCGACCGAGTAGTAGAAACGCCTGTTGCCCGCTACTGTCGCTTCATTCAGGTGGGCAATTCTTGCGCCGGTAGCAAAGTCGGTTTTGCCTGTATTGGCTTCATCAATATCGAAGCGGAATACCTGGGCGTTTGTATCGGCGGCATACAGGGTATCTACAAAGCCATTATTGTTGAAATCAATGGCTTTGATATCACCCGGAATGCTGTTTTGCAGCGTACTGGTTGCTGACGATGAAGCAGGCCATGGTGAAGAAGGAGCAAGGGCATCAGTACGGGCGCTCCAAAGCAGGGCGCCGGTTTCTGCATCAGCAACGAAGACGGTTCTTCCCTGCGCGTCAGCTATTGGAGCCATGCCCTTCGTATCTTGTCCTGTGTCATAACCGCCACCAAAAATAATGACATTTTTGGGGTTGCCATTCCATTTTATCGTCGCTGGCGTGGCAGCCGACCAGGTTTCGCCCAGTTCGGCATAGTCACCGGTTCCACCTTCTATCCTGAATAACAGTTTGGGTGCATTTTTGGTGGTGATATCAATGGCGTAATAGTTGTTTCCGCCTCTGCGCATCCCCACATACAGAATGGCTTTTTCTCCCGTGTCGATCAGGCCATCGTGATCCGTGTCATCGTGGGATATGGTGATATGCCCGTCCAGCCCATAGGGGTGAGCCTGGCCCTCGGGATTGGTTCGGTAAATATGCAGATTATCCAGTAATGTCCTGGGTATAAATGCCCAGAGTTCATTACCGTCATCGGTGTGAGTCGCATTGCCATTGCTGGCATTGATGGCATGCAAGTAACCCTGGTTGGTGGCCACAAAGGCAACCGTTTCATCGGTTGAATAATCATTGGGCGCTGTGCCGACCCTGGATGGGCCAGGTGCTCCCGTATCATATTTAACCAGCATGGGGCGGGAATGGAGCGGGTCACCCATTTCCAATCTGAAGTCTGTCGTTGAACCGTCTTCGTTCACATCGTTGACATCAAAGCCTCGCGCCCATCTCAGCGCTTTTTCCCGATCCGCAGCATTGGTGACACCGAGCAGGGTTTCAGTGATATCCAGGTTTGTTTCATCCACCTTATTCTTTGCATGGGTCAGGTTGTCATAGGTGCCCATGTTGGTGTAGATATTTCTGCCACTGGCAGTGGCAGCCCCGCCGAGCCCCATGGAGGCGACCGCACCGCCGAGCTTGACATCTGCACCATCCGGTTTGCCGCTGGTTTTCCAGTAGCTGGTGACGTTATCCTGGAACCTGCCGTTCACTACTGCCTTTTGCCCGTTGATATCAAGAATTTCCCTTGTATTGGCATTGTAACCATAGCGCTTCAGATTGCCAGGCCATGAGACTTCCCCGGAGGGCTCGAACAGGGCAAAGTACAGCTCGTCATCATTGGTCAGCTGGTTAAACTGGTTGACTGAAACGCCTGCTGACACGAACGATGAGGCTGAATCCAGTACCGTCTTGACAATTTCCTGAAGGGCTGTGACGAGTTCGTCCTCGTTTTCGGCCAGGTAAGCTTCACCTTTGTGCGTGGTTGGATTAATGTGTGACCCGGAAGCATCTGCCATCTTGTCCAGAAGTGGTATATGGCTTGCGAAGCTGATCGTGTGGGTGGTGACCGGACTAACCCCTGAAAAAGGGGCCGATGCATTGTTGTTGGCAAGATACCTGGCCAACTCGATAGAGCATTCATCACCACCATCGTTGTTCTTGCAGCTGACGGAGTTGTTCATGATTTGTTTGGCCACGCCTGCGTTAATGTTGCCGTGAGAGTTTGCGTAACCATCCGAAAGAAATACAATGTGATTGGTTTGGCACACGTCTTCTATCGGGCTTTTGTATACAGGATTTCCGGTAATCTCCATCGAACGACAGGTAGAGTGATTCGAATCCCAGCCCGGGCAGCCAAAGGGAATGTTCAGGGTTCCACCCGTGTAAGAACCCTCGTGGCTGGTTCTGAATTTATCGCTGTACGAGGAGTTGTTCGGGTTACCTCGTCGTTTACCAAACTTGACTGCCTCGCCTTTATAATACAAGGCCGCCTCGGCCATAGTGCCGCTGATAGGTGTCCAGCCTGAGTGATTGAAGTTGGCAACAGTGGTTTTCAGGTGGTCTCTTACTTTTAGCGTATCATTCTGAAAGCTGCCCTCGTAATTGATGGTAAGGGTAGCGGCATTGGCTGCTCTGCCATCATAGCTGTATGCTTCTCCTCCCGTGGCAGCGCCGTCGGTTATCTTGACCACGAAAGCCATACTGTTGCCTGAAGACCAGCTTGCCTGATTCACGAGGTCCTGAACCAGGGGAGAAATGTCAGGTGTGGTTATCACGTCCTCGGCAGCCCAGGTTCCAGGATCCCAGTCTACGTGTAAACCTGACTTCTTGATCTTATCCAGATTTTTGTTTGGATCACTGGTATCAAAATACCACTGGTTGCTTGCCTGAACCCGGTAGAGTTCGGTTTCGGTGGGAACGCTCGCTCCTTTCTTTGCTTTGAATTGAATATTTGCATTCAGTATGGTCGCGCCTTTGGGAATGGCGATTGGGGAAAAACGAACACCGATAAATGTGTCTTTATCGAAGTTCAGTTCGTCGTGATTCTTGTTGCTGTGATTAACATCATCGAGATCCACGTCATCGAAATAGTATGCTACCTGCTTGAAAACTTTTGATCTCGTGCAACCACCATTGGCTGATGCCTTGTCAAACTCAATGATCAGTTTGGGCGCACTGCCGCTATCACCCTCATGAGTGACAAATTTTCTGGAACCGTCGCCAGACAGTATCAGTGTCATTGCATTGCCGCCACACCAGTCTGGTTGTTCGACTATTTCCTGAACAACATTGGAAAAATCGGCCGAGTGGTAAGTCTCCTGGTCTGCCCAGGCTTCGAAGCCCGTCCAACTGGCAGAGCTGGAGGTCAGGCTTCTGCCATTCAGATCGTCGGCTGCCGAGAAGGTGGGTGAGTTGGCCACCTTGTGCCCCTGGATAGTGAAGGCCGTGTTGCCGGTGGAATCGCCACTGGCGGTAAAGTCGATGCGAGCACTTTTGATGGTTGCTCCCTGCGGAACAAATACGTTGGTAAAGCGAAGGCCGACGAGGTTGTCCTCAGGGTTTACCTTCCAATCCACGGTCAATATGGGGAGTTCTGTGCAATCGTATAGGGAAGGTGTGCAGAAATCAGCATTCAACGGGCTCAGTCGAGGCTCAAATTGAAATGCGAGTGCATTACTGGTGTCATTCCAGCCCGGTTTTTTGACAACTTGCTCGACCAGCGATGAAAGGTCCGGCGTACTGTGAATGTCTCCTTTGGCACCTGCCTGAACAGGCCAGGGAACAAAGGAGCTGAGGTAGTTGGTGCGGTCGGCGGCGGTATCGGCCGATGGCGACACCGAGTAGGTATTTGGTGCGACATCATTCTCCAGTAAAATGGCGACACTGGCCTCGTTGCCCGCCTTGTTTGCTTCCATGTCGATGGCTGCATGGGTAATGTCAGCACCCTGAGGAATCGCCAGATTGACAAAACGGAAGCCAATCTTCTCGGCGCCCAGAGTGGCGTAGTGGGGAGGGGATGCTGTTTGTCCTATTTGGCGATTCGAGCCATATTGATCGGTCTCGGAATAATCGCTTGCCAGGCCCAGATGCCCAAGAGCCTGGCCTGATGAAACGTTCTCGGCAAGAAAAATAGCAGGTTCGTCAAGTTTGAGCGGGGCGAGCGGTGCCAACTGGTCTTGTGATGCATCGTCACTGTCGGAGTTGATCTGAGAGCTGACGATCGCTTCCTGCACTTCGTCATCAATATATCTCACCGGATAAAGTATCGGGCCGCCGTTGTTATCATAGCCTGGCGAGGAATATCGCATTAATCCGACGTTCACGTTGTCGATTGAATCCAGCACTCTTGTCAGTGAGTCCTGCATAACTTCCAGGCGATCCCTGCCACCGCTGTTGGGTACCCCGGAACTCATACTGCCAGACGTATCCATGACAAACAGAATGTTGGGCCTGACTGCCTTTGTTCCGGCACCAAAATAGACTTCCGTATCGTCTGCGTATGAAGCGGGCGAGCTCATAAGCGTGCACACAAAAGCCAAACTGGTGCTGGTGAATTTTTGTTTCAAAGCTCGGTGGTTCATAACCGGCCTCCGGACTGATTTGATGATTGAATGACCAAAACAGGTGATGTCCAGTCTATTGTGGTCTGGTGTCTGGCGAGTGAGCCGTGAGCAGTACTAGCCCGACTTTTTCGCTTTGTGTTTGCACTTTCGCATGTCAACCTGATACTTGCCTCTGCAATGCACGGTTCCACGTTGTAATTCAAACAGGCAATATTTTTTTCGAGCCTCGGCTTTGGCCTCGCATTCTTCCAGGTCAAAGGCGGCTATGAATCCATCATTCCCGGTGTAGGCGTTGAATGGTCGGGAAGTGTCGGTTAAATGTGCGCCAGACCAGCCAGGGGGCGAGGTCAATAACCCGGTTGTCAGCAGGCTGAAGAGCAGCGGGTTCCTGGTGGTATTCTTCATATGTATTTCTCCTGAAATCAGCAAAAGAACAAGGGGTAAAAGCTGTCTTTATTTACTATAGCCTTCTTGCTTCTCTATTACTTTCGATGTGCGACAAGTGGTATATATTGGTGACAAGTGGTGTAACCGCCCGTCAACCGATCGGTGTGTTAAAACGTACTGCACTGTGTGGGCCTTTGCCATCTTGCCCATTCATGGATAAATGTTCGTGACTCGTCCCCCGAGGCGGCGGGCAGACCATCGCTGTCAACATCCAGCCATCCCGAGCCACTCAGGTAAAATATCGGGCAACCCAGTGTGCTGTCGGAACCGAGTGATGATGCCATTTTCGGCCCGCAGTGTATTGGTGCGCAGCCTGCGTAGTAAGCTTCGGCCAGTCCCTTGATTTCTGCCGATGAGCCGGTAGTGTTTTGAAAATCGACACCAGTGCAATCCGTTCCCATCGGGCCGGATTTGGCAATGACTCCATTCTGGTCAACACATAGAACAATCGCATTACTATTCTGGGGCTTGAAGGGAACGGGAATATGTGATGTTTTATCGATGGTTTTCCGGGCGATGTTGGTGTTGATATTGGCCGAATGATTCAGGCTGCCCGATGCGGCATACATTCCTTCGGATGAAAACGCATCCACTGCGGATTGGGCCGCGTTCTGGCTCAGCGTAACCAGTTGATTGCTCGTCGCCATTCTTTCCTGTAATGCGCCACTGGAAAAGACGTAGGCACCTACAATGGTTACCAGACCAAGCAATACCAGGCTTGTGAGCAATACCGCTCCTGACTGTTTTCCGGTCATGGCCATTGAATTACAGTTTTTCATTTTGGCTATTCTCCATTGGCAACGATGCTTGTGCCAGAAACAAGCAGTCTCATTTGACGATCATTAAAGGTTAATGGTGTTTCGTTGAACAGGGTAAATGTGCTGGCAGTATTTTCGTCGAAGGCATTTTCAGGGCTTTCAAGCAAAATCGCGAAACGGATAGCTCTGAGTGTTTCCAGTCCGGAAGTATTAAAGTCAAAAGCCTCGACATAGCGGTCAATCAATCCGTCATCGTTGTCGTTGACGGACGTGTAAGGCAGGCCCTGGCCATCAGAATCATCCAGCCCGTAAAGCAGTTGAAAACTGACGACATTGTTCAAAATAACATCGTTGACTCCCGCAGTGTTTCCTTCACATCGCAATTCGCCGTTTTGTACAAAATAGGTGTTGGTGACAACACCGATGTTTCCACCGTTAACTTGTGCGCCCAGACAGTCGCGTATTCCGTTATAGGTTATCCGGATCCGGTCACACATGGTTGAGCCACCGTTACAGGGCAGGATGTCTTCTGCTGTTTCCGAGGTGCCACTAAAGGTCACAGCAGTTGGCGGAGTGCTTGCGCCCGCTGCTGCAATAACAGGCTCCAACCAGCCGGCCCGTTCGAATTCATTGTTCAGATACATGCTGATAAACCGGGATCTTTCCTGAAGATCAGCCATGGCGCTTTGCAGTGAGGTGGTTTGTGAGGAAGAAAAGAAAACCTGCATGGCGCCGCCGAGCAGGAATATTCCCAATACTCCCGCTATCATGAGTTCAATAAGTGTGTAACCCTGTTGTGTTTTGGTCATTTTCATGTTGTTTCCTTTTGGATTAAGGGATTACATCTATAGCTACACAATCTCTGTCTGCGGCCAGCCCCAGATCGACAGCACACCGATAGTTGGCGGCGTTGGTCGCAATCTGGTCTGCCTCTCCGGTATCCTGTCTGGTGCCGGCCCTCCGCCAGGAAACATAAACTGTATGCAGTGAGCCGGGGCTGCAGGAGTCCGAGTCGTTGCCGGAAATCAGAGCAGGCTGTGAATCAAAATACTTGTGGTGACTGTCGAAAGGGTTGTTCCTCGGGCTCACTGTGCCACCAATGGTAATGGGAGCCTTGTCCTGGCAGCGGACGTGCACCCGCCCGCCAGGTAATATTTGTGATGCTGTTTGACAGGTTTGCCATACATCAAATGCAGCCATCTGTTGTTGGTCGCAGGCATTGGGCGCTGCCGGGGCCAGGGGGTTGGCAGCACCAAGTGCCTGGCAGTTCAGTGTTGCAATAGCGCTATCAAATCGATCCGGAAGCGCCCCGCTGCAGCTGTGGCCGGCTGCCGTGGCGTTGACGTAGACATTGGCATCCCCGACTCCTCCTTCCGTTGTTACCGTTCCGGCCGCAGTGCCTTTGGGGGGAACACGGGTGTCCCAGTTGGTATACTCCCGGTTAATGTGAATGCGTGACGCAAGATCCTGCGCGATGATCGTTGCCTGGCTTTGAAAGTGTGCTTCCATATTATTGTTGACCGAAGCCATTTGAAGAGACGCAAATCCCAGCAGGCCTATGGCCAGAATGAGTACGGAAATGAGCACCTCAAGCAGGGTGAACCCCTGATATCTGTGTCCTGCTTGTTGTTTTATGCTTTTTTTAAATTGCCCTGTATGGTTTTTAACGGGGCTTTCATGGTTTCTAACAGAAAGTATAACTGACATGGGGGTACCTACTCTCCGCAATTGTTGTTTATCATAGCTATGCCGCTTACACCTGTTACCAGGATGCCGACTTCCCGCCCTTGCAATCTGCTGTCACAAAACCTGATCTGGAAACTGATGGCGTTTGTGCTGGCATTGATATAATCATTACGTGTTCCGTTGGCCTGAAAGCTGATTTGCCCGATCGTACCTCCACCGGCCTTGACAACATTGATGTTTGCGGGAGGGTCGAATCGCCGGATTATGGTGGATGGCCCCAGATTGACCTGCCAGCCACCGGCCCAGTTGGCGGTTGTGATCGGGTCGATGTTAACCTGTTGACCAAGACGAACGGCCTCGCTTTTTGCGAATACAACCGCATTCTGAAAATCGGCAGCTGCTTTTTTCAGGCGATAGTTCGAGTACATATCACCGAAAAAAGGCAGAGACAGGCCGGTCAGGACACCCAGAATAACCAGAGTTATCAGTAACTCCAACAGCGTAAAGCCACGACTTTTCCTGTTGGTGAATCCGGGTATCAAGCCGGATTTCCGCTTGCTGGGCTGGATTGTTGCCATTTTCATACCGATTATTCTCACTCTTGCATTTTGTCAACTGGTAACAGTTTTTCATCCGGTAGCTGTCTTTCACCTGATAACTGCTTTTTACTTGATAACTGTTTCACTTGATAACAATAGCCTAATTCCGGGTGCCACGCCTGTACCCGATGACGAATGGTTTATAATTCAGGACAAGCGGATTGAACCTGATTCTGCTACGCTCACTCCATTCCCAGTTTCTTGAGTCTGTAGCGCAGGGCTCGAAAGCTGATACCCAGTTTTTTCGCTGCCGCAGTCTTGTTCCAGCGAGTTTCTTCAAGCGCGCTTTCTATCGTCTTTTTTTCAATCGACTCAAGGTATTCTTCCAGATTCACCCCGCTGTCACGAGGCAGGGGGAGCACGTCGGTGGCTTGTTGTTTCTCTGTATCGGTGTTGTGATATGCGCTGGGAGGGGGGATGTGAGTATCTGTCAGCTTTCTCTCCAAAAGCAGGTCGCTCTCCTGAATGGTGTCTCCTTCACACAGGGTAAAAGCACGCTCGATAATATTTTCAAGCTCACGGACGTTCCCCGGAAAATGGTAGTTTTGAAGCGCAAGCATGGCTTCAACTGAAATGTCAGCGTTGTCGACACCGCATTCTTCCGCAATCCGCTTCAAGGCATGCCTGGCCAGCATGGGTATGTCGGTCTTTCGCTCCCGCAGTGCAGGAACCTTCAATTCAATGACATTGATCCGGTAAAACAGATCCTGGCGAAAGCGGTTTTCTTCCACCTCCCTGGCGAGGTCTTTATGTGTTGCGCTGAGAATGCGCACGTTTACCGGGGTTTCTTTTTGTTCACCGACGGGGCGTACGCTTTTCTCTTGTATTGCTCGCAACAGTTTGACTTGCATGGCAATGGGCAAATCAGCCACTTCATCCAAAAACAGGGTACCTCCTTCTGCCGACTGAAATAATCCGGCTTTTTGCTCTGTGGCACCGGTAAAACTGCCTTTTTTGTGGCCAAAAAACTCACTTTCCATCAACTCTGAAGGAATGGCCCCGCAATTGACAGGAATAAAGGGTTTGTCGCTTCGAGGGCCCAGTTGATGAATCATTCTGGCCACCATTTCCTTTCCACTGCCAGACTCTCCGCTGATGTACACCGGAGCCTGACTCCGGGAAAGTTTGCCTATCTGGTTTCTCAAGGTATCCATGACAGAGGACTTGCCCAGCAACCCTTTCGGATCCAGCGACTCGGCGGGCAAGGGGCGATCTTGCGATGAGAGTTTCATTGCGGTGTCAACCAGTTGTCTCAGCCGGGCAAGGTCTACCGGTTTTGATACAAAGTCGAAGGCACCGGCTTTCAGTGCGGATATTGCTGTTTCCATACTGCCGTAGGCGGTAATGACCGCAACAGGCATGTTTTGACAGTGTGTTTGGATATAGGCTACCAGATCGATTCCGTTGCCATCCGGCAGATTCATGTCAGTCAGGCAGAGGTGGAAGCTTTTTTGACCAAGCAACTGTTTTGCCCTGGTTACCGAGTCTGCACTGTCAGTGTCGATACCCATTCGCATCAGGGTTATTTCGAGCAACTCCCGAATATCCGGTTCGTCATCAATAATAAGAGCATTTTTTATGGTCATGGTGGTTTACTCTCGTTTTGAGTGTTGTTCGACAGGGTATCTGTTTGTTTCGTCGATACGGCCCGTTACGGCAGATGTTGCCCGTCGTTACTTCCAAGCATAGTCCAATTGCCATGCAATGCGTTTGTGGTGGGCGAAAGTGATTCTGAAAGTGCTGCCTGCATTACCGTCATTGATATAGTCCAGTTGTGCCTGGTTGGCCTCGCAGAGTTCTTTGGAAAGGTAAAGCCCAAGGCCGGTGCCCCGGCTATCAGTAGTAAAAAACGGCTCGAAAATATGAGTTTGATGTTCCGATTTTATTCCGGCCCCCTGGTCGACAATATCAAGGTAACAGCGTTCGCTGTCCGGGTTGATCGCTACCTTGACGGTCAAGGTGGCTGCTCCGGTTTCTTCCAGGCTGTATCTCAGTCCGTTTTCAAACAGGTTGGTCAGTATCTGCTCGAGCTGGCTGGGGTCAAATCTTGCCCATGCCTCTGTCTGATAAGCCTGCACATCAATGTGCGCGTTCCGTGTTCCGGCGGCGATATAGTTGTCCGAGAACTCCAGAATCCATCTGTTGAGTTCCAGCATTTCTGTTTCAGGCTGTTTGCGGCGCGAAAGTTGCAAAACATTTTCGATAATCCCGTTGACCCTGTTACCATGCCGCAGAATAATGTCTGTCAGTTTCAGGTCTGCCTTGTCCAGGTGGGTTGATTCGGCCAGCAATTGGGCAGCATGACTTATTGCACCTAACGGGTTGCGTATTTCATGCGCGATACCCGCAGTGAGTCGTCCCAAAGAGGCAAGTTTGAGTTGTTGTGCCTGTTGGGCCACCTTGCTGGTGTCTTCCAGGAAGACGATAATGTCATACCCGGTTTCTTTCTCCAGCCGTGTAAAGTTTGCCTGCACCGAGCTTTTTGATTTATCCGGTTTGAAAGGTGGCGTGCGTATATCCGGTTGCAGTCGCCAGTGATCCAGTCGTTCCTGAATCTCGTGGGGAAGCACTTTGGGCGGCTCCGTTGAGGGAAAGGCAAGCGCTGCGGCTGCCTGATTGATAAGCCGGATATTGCCAAACTCATTGCACACCACTATGCCTGTTTGCATTCGCTGGATAATCTGATGGTTGAGTGATTCCAGTTCGGCAACATCCTGTGCCCGTTTTTGAGCCAGTTTTTCACTGCTGCTGATACGCCTGGTAATATTCTGCAATATAAATGCAGCCGCAAAATAGATAATGCCAAGAATGCCGGCTTTGATAATGCTTCCGGCCCCTTCCTGTGCGTTCAGAATGGGATAAACTACCAGTGCCAGGGTTGACAGGGCTGCGAAAGCGGCGAGCAGCGTGCCGATAGCGCCACGGACGAGAATGTTGCCGGCACCCACCGCGATAATGACCAGATTTGCCATTCCGCTGGAAAGTCCGGTACTGAAAAACATGAAAAAATGTAGAAAAATCAGATCAAGAATGACCGATATGGTGATTTGTCTGGAGGTGGTGCGAATCCCTGCCAAAAGCAGCAGTGCGATAAAAATATTGAACGCGCAATAGGCAATGATGCAATACTGGTACATTTCTTCATTGCGATATGAACCAGGGATGCCTTTAACATTTAAAAGCAGAGAACCTGCCAGAATCAGGCTGATCACCACGCGATAGTAGTGATATATGCGGAAAAGGTGATCCGGGTTTGAGTCAGACAGACATTGTTTGGTGAAGGGCATGGGAGTGTCGCAGTGAGTCGTATTGAGTTTGTCGGTTATTCCGGGCCGTTATCTGTTTTCCCTGATCAGTATAGTAGATGCATTTGGTGTTAACAGTTGGTTTTACCCGGCAGCCTTGCCCGTTGTGGTCTGACAAGGCCGGCCAGATTAATTGATTTGCCCCGAATCTGAGCAAGGCAGGCTGCATACTTCCCTGTAGCACGTGGCCAGAATTACAGCTGGTCAGAGCTACAAGTGGTCGGGGTTATAAGTGGCCAGAGTTATAAGTGGTCAGAGTTATAGATAGTCGGAATTGGCTGACGTTTGTGTTCGGTTCTTTCATAGATCGAAACAAGTTTCCTTTCAACCTCCCTGTCAGTATTTCGACCTTCCAGGAAATCATCAATCTGATCATAGGTTAATCCCAGCACCTGCTCGTCTGCTTTTTGGGGCTCCAGGCACTCCAGGTCCGCTGTCGGCGTTTTCCTTACAATGGCATCGGGAGTACCAAGAAATTCCGCCAGCTGTCTCACCTGTCTTTTATTCAATCCGAACAGTGGTGCCAAATCACAGGCTCCATCACCGAACTTGGTGAAGAATCCGGTTACATTTTCGGCACTGTGGTCAGTGCCAGGCACCAATCCTCCGATCGCTCCCGCAACCTGGAACTGGGCAATCATTCTCATTCTGGCTTTCGTGTTACCTTTTGTGAAATCCAGCGTGGACTCAGAGAGAGCGGTGCTCGAAATTGAACGCAAAGCCGCCAGGGTTTCTTTATTTATGGCATCCGTTGCTGATTTGATATTGATAGCAACAGAATGAGTGGGATTGATAAATTCGATGGAGTTTTGAGCATCATTCTCATCCGCTTGAGTGCCGTAGGGTAACCTCACCGCCACAAACTGATATTTGTCTGTGCCTTCGTCTGAATTCAGTGCGTCAACAGCCAGTTGTGCCAGGCGTCCACATGTGCAGGAATCAATTCCCCCGCTGATACCCAATACCAAACTTCTCAGACCGGAAGTTTTAAGAAAATCGGCGATGAATCTGGTACGCCTGTTCGCTTCGTATTCCGGGTTGATCTCCGGAAGCACTCTCATATTACGGATTATCTCTTTCGCATTCATTTTCAATGTCTCACTTGCACCGAATCATTAAATCGGGAGGAACAACCTGGTGAGGCTTCTCCCGGGTTTGCACGCGCAGTACAGTACGGGATGGCCTTGCACAGTCTCACCGGCAACACCCGTACCGCTTCAGAAAGGGGCGTCAATGCTTTTTGCGCAACGCTAAAACCCATCGAACATGTCGAAGTCGAGCAGGCGGGTGAGCGAGCGATCCTTTCGCATTACCCGGTTCGACCTGAACTTCATGTTTTTGTCAAAGGCCTTGCTGTCCGGGTAATTGGCGGCAAGAATGACAAGGGCATCACTGGCAAACTGTTTTTGGCCAAGTTGTCGATACAGTTCGACCATCAAGATCAGAGCCTCTTCGGTTGCGGGGGTATTAGGGAATGTGTCCACGACATAACGGCACCGATTGACAGCCGCTATGTAGGCTTCCCGAAGTATGTAGTAGCGGATGACACCGAGCTCATGGTCGGCCAGCCGGTTACGGATCGCAATCATGCGCTGCCGGGAGTCAGCGGCATAATCGCTGTCAGGAAAGCGGGTGACCAACTGCCGAAAATCATTGTAGGATTCCCGCATCCGCCCGGGATCTCGTGAAGCCTGATCAATGGAAAACCAGCGTGCAGACAAGCCCTGGTCGTAATTGAAGTTGGCTACTCCGCGAATATAATACGCATAGTCAACGTGTTCGCTATCGGGGTGCAATCGGATAAACCGGTCGGCGGCTATGAGTGCTCCATCAATATCGAGGGAGCTGAAGCGAGCATAAATCAGATCCAGTTGGGCCTGCTCCGCATGGCGCCCGAAAGGGTAACGGGATTCAAGTAGTTCAAGCTGGCGTGATGCTTCGTTGAAATTGTGTGACTTGAGTGCGCGACTGGCTGACTCGTATATTTCCTTTTCGGTCGGTTCAACCGATTCATCTACGGTGGCACAGCCTTGCAACAAGAGAACAGGGAAACAGAACAGGAAAAAAAGCGACAGGGATATCGTTGCGAAAGAATGAGGGTGATTGACGTTTGGCTGCATAGGTTTAAATTGTAAGATGTTCGGAGTTACGATGTGTGCGGATACGATACACGGAAATCGGGCAGAAAACGAGGCTCATGTAACCCGGACGATTATTGTACAAGAATGTAGCTGTTGTTGAACGAGCATTATTTCATAAATCCCAAAAGGTGTATATGTCTGAACTGATTGAAGCTGATTTCATTGTTCCCTTGGAATATGGCGAGATGCGGGTTGACCAGGTGGTAGCCAGATTGATGCCCGAGCACTCGCGATCCCGAATCCAGAGCTGGATTAAATCCGGCTCCCTTAAAGTGAACGAACAGGAGTGCAAACCAAAAGACAAGGTGATCATGGGGGATGTGATCAATATTCATGCAGAAGTGGTCTCGCGAGATCGCTGGCTGCCGGAAGATATCCCGCTTGATATCCTTTATGAAGACAGGCATATCGTCATTATCAACAAACCGGCCGGGATGGTGGTGCACCCCGCCGCCGGGAACCTGAATGGTACGCTCCTGAACGGGTTGCTGTTTCGTTTTCCCGAGATGGATGTATTGCCCAGAGCCGGAATCGTTCATCGCCTGGACAAGGATACCAGTGGCTTGATGGTAGCGGCGAGATCCCTGGTCGCTCACACCTCTTTGGTCAGCCAGCTTCAGGATCGTTCAATGGGAAGAGAGTACGAGGCCGTGGCCATTGGAGCCATGACAGGAAGTGGCACGGTTGATCAGCCCATTGCCAGGCATGCGCAAAACAGACTCAAGATGGCCGTGCACCCCGGGGGCAAATCCGCCGTTACCCATTTTCGGGTTGTGCAACGATACCAGGGTTTTACCCATATCCAATGCAAGCTGGAAACGGGAAGAACGCATCAGATTCGTGTACATATGTCGTACATTCATCATCCTCTGGTCGGTGACCCTGTTTATGGTGGGCGAGTAAACCTGCCCAAGGGGTGTGATTCGGCCTTTGCCGACTACCTCCGTGGATTTGGCCGACAGGCATTGCATGCCGGAAAGCTGACATTGTTGCATCCCGAAAGCGCAAGGCAATTGAGCTGGGAAGCACCTGTTCCGGCAGATATGGTTGATTTGCTGGCCAGGATCGAGTGCCATGACCGGCGATTGGGTGACTGATATCATGCCGGATTCAGAACAGATTATGGAAGTGGACTGGCCGGCTCCGGCCTGTGTTAAAGCTGTTCAGACCCTGAGAAATAGCGGGCCGGATTTGACCGGTTACTCCGGGTTTAATCTTGCCTTCCATGTCGGTGATGATACGAGCCGTGTGGCGAACAATCGGGCTGATCTGGCCAGCCGCATCAGGCTGCCTGCCTCTGATATTATGTGGCTGAACCAGGTTCACTCCAACCGCCTTGTGGAATGGCAATCCGGTGCCACTATTGATGCAGATGGTTGTTACACCCATCTCGGAAAAAAAGCCTGTGCAGTGATGACGGCAGATTGCCTGCCTGTGTTGATTTGCAATTCAGCAGGGACTCGGGTAGCCGCTGTACACTGTGGTTGGAGGGGGTTGGCGGGAGGTATTTTACAAAATGCACTGGCGGCTTTTGCCGCTGATGATAATTTGCTGGTTTGGCTCGGGCCTGCAATCAGTGTCCGACACTTTGAAGTGGGGGGCGATGTTTATCAGGCGTTTGCGTCACAGTCTGACCGTTTTGATTTGGCGTTTCGCCGGGTTGAAGGGGGAGCGGCATCAGGAACAGAACAAAAATGGATGGCTGATCTTTGTGAAATCGCCCGCATTATACTGAGTCAGGAGGGCGTGGATTCGGTTTATGGCGGACTTCATTGTACGTTCAGCGAACCGGAACGCTTTTATTCTTACCGGCGAGACCGGGTTACCGGGCGAATGGCGACTTTGATATGGATTGATTTGTCCTGATATGAATCAGGTGGTCGTGATATGGGTTGAGTAGCCCTGAGTCGATACAAGTGGCCTTGAGATTGGTTGTGTTTTGACCTTTTGGGGTGTTCTGTCTCTTGAAATTCGGCTTTTTTGTCCTCATGTAGTAAGTAATGGCCAAAAATGACAGGTCTCAAATTTAAGAGGAATGAAGCGAATGCGTATAGACAAATTTACCACCAAATTACAAACGGCATTGGCTGACGCCCAGTCTTTGGCGGTAGGAAAGGATCACAACTTTATCGAACCGTTGCACCTGATTTATGTCTTGCTTGACCAGCAGGGCAGCTCCATCGTTCCTTTGCTCAGACAGTTGGGTGTGAATGAGAACAGCTTGAAAGCCGAACTGAAAAAACAGTTGGCATCACTGCCTCAGGTGCAGGGCAGCGATGGTGATGTGCATATGTCCAATGATCTGGGTCGTCTGTTCAATGTGGCCGATAAATACGCACAAAAGCGTGGAGATCAGTTTATTTCCAGTGAGCTGGTTTTTCTTGCCGCCCTTGACGATAAGGGCGGGCTCGGCAAAGCCCTGCGTGATGCCGGAATTGACAAGGTGACACTTGAAAAGGCAATTGAAACAGCGAGAGGGGGAGAGTCGGTGAATGATCAATCAGCAGAGGAAAGTCGTCAGGCTCTGGAACGCTTTACCATTGATTTGACTGCGCGGGCAGTGGAGGGCAGGCTCGATCCTGTGATTGGTCGGGATGATGAAATCCGGCGTACCATCCAGGTCTTGCAGCGCAGGCGTAAAAATAATCCTGTACTCATTGGTGAGCCGGGAGTGGGCAAAACGGCAATTGTGGAAGGGTTGGCGCAGCGTATCGTCAATGGTGAAGTGCCCGATGGCCTGAAGGATAAAAAAGTGCTGTCTCTCGATATGGGCGCCCTGATTGCCGGAGCCAAGTTTCGCGGTGAGTTCGAAGAGCGACTGAAAGCCGTACTCAATGAACTGGCCAAACAGGAAGGCCAGATTATTCTGTTTATTGATGAGTTGCATACCATGGTTGGAGCCGGCAAGGCGGAAGGCTCCATGGATGCGGGCAATATGCTGAAGCCTGCGCTTGCCAGAGGTGAGTTGCACTGCGTGGGGGCGACGACCCTCGATGAGTACAGGGAATATGTGGAAAAAGACGCCGCCCTGGAGCGACGCTTCCAGAAAGTGCTGGTAACGGAACCGGATGAGCAGGACACGATTGCGATTCTCAGAGGCTTGAAAGAGCGCTATGAAGTGCATCATGGTGTAGATATTACTGATAGCGCCATTATAGCGGCGGCGAAGCTGTCCAATCGTTATATTGCTGACCGGCAATTACCTGACAAGGCGATTGACCTGGTTGATGAGGCCGCCAGTCAGATTCGCATGGAAATGGACTCAAAGCCTGAACCTCTGGATCGTCTTGAGAGACGCTTGATTCAGTTAAAGATTGAGCGTGAGGCGCTGAAAAAAGAAACCGACCCTGCTTCTGTGCAGCGTTTGAGTGATCTTGAATCCCTTATCGGTGATGTCGAGCGTGAGTATGCTGATCTGGAAGAGGTGTGGGCCACTGAAAAGGCTGCATTGCACGGCTCCCAGAAAATTAAGAGTGACCTGGAGCAGGCGAAAGTGGAGCTTGAGAATGCGCGTCGTGCCGGTGATCTTGCACAGATGTCCGAGCTGCAATACGGCAAGATTCCTGCGCTTGAAAAACAGCTGGATATCGCCAGTCAGGCTGAAATGATGGAAATGAGCCTGCTGAGAAATCGCGTAACCGAGGAAGAGATTGCGGAGATTGTATCAAAATGGACCGGTATTCCGGTTTCCCGGATGCTTGAGGGTGAGAGAGACAAGTTGCTTCGAATGGAGGAGGCATTGCATAACCGGGTAATCGGACAAAACGAAGCGGTTGCCTCGGTTGCTGATGCGGTGCGAAGATCAAGAGCGGGCCTGTCGGACCCTGATCGACCAAATGGCTCCTTTCTGTTTCTGGGGCCGACCGGTGTTGGTAAAACCGAACTGTGCAAGTCGCTTGCCGAATTTCTGTTTGATACTGAAGAGGCAATGGTTCGTATTGATATGTCCGAATTTATGGAGAAGCACTCTGTCGCTCGACTGATTGGTGCTCCTCCAGGGTATGTGGGTTACGAAGAGGGCGGTTATCTGACCGAGGCTGTTAGAAGGCGCCCCTATTCTGTCTTGCTGCTGGATGAGGTGGAAAAGGCGCACCCGGATGTGTTCAATGTCTTGCTGCAAGTGTTGGAGGACGGTCGCCTGACCGACGGGCAGGGAAGAACGGTAGATTTTAAGAATACCGTCATTGTGATGACATCCAACCTGGGTTCGGATCTGATTCAGACCATGAATCTGGATGACAGTCAATATGAGTCGATGAAAAGCGCCGTGATGGAGGTCGTCGGGCAGCACTTCAGGCCGGAGTTTATCAATCGAATTGATGAGGTCGTGGTGTTTCATCCGCTGGGCTCAGAGCAGATACAGGGCATTGCCAAAATTCAACTGCAACTGCTTGACGAAAGACTCGCTGAACAGGAGTTATCGCTTGCCGTCAGTGATGAGGCCATGTCTAAAATTGCCGAAGTGGGCTATGACCCGGTCTATGGTGCTCGCCCGTTGAAACGTGCGATCCAGAAATGGGTCGAGAACCCGCTTGCGCAGCGCATTCTGTCTGGTGAATTTATGCGAGGGGATGTGATCCACATGGTGGTTGATGATGGACAGGTCAGGTTTCACAAGTAACCCTGGTATTTGCGTGTTCATATTTATTGTGATCAGGCCGACAGTCAAACGGCCTGATCCACTTTGTCGGTTTCCTTTGAGTCCGGCTGGTTAACCCGTCAACCGACAGGGAGAGATCAAATGAGCCGGGGCGTGTTTGCCCGGCTCGTCAACAAGAAGCCTGACGGTGTCGTTATTTACAGTAATCGGTAATGTACTGTCGAGCTGTTTTCAGCATATTCTTTTTCTCTTCCTCGGAGAGGAAGCGGAGTTCCCCGTTTTCCTTTATTCTTACCCGGCTGTAATCGGTTAGCTGCCGAACCTGGGTCTTCGCGTTTTTACAGGATTCCTGTATGGCTTTCCTTTCTTTATCGCTCATTGTGTTTTTTCGTGTCGAGTTCGAGGTGGTGTCCCGGCCTTCGTCTGCGTCAGTGTTATTTGTGTCTGCCGATTGTGTGTGTTGTTTTCCGGGCCCCCTTGACTGTACCCGCATGGTGATACTGTCCTTCCCCTCGGGTCGATTGTCCCCGTAATGAACGACCCCTTCGTCGTCTACCCATTTGTAAACCTTTGCTGCATTTCCGAATGAACTGCCCAGCATCAACAAACCCAGTGTGATGGAAATAAGTGCTTTCATTGTGATCAGACCTGAAAAGAGACAGTGATATGACAGTGATATATAGGGTAAATATAGCCCGTTATTTGATAAATGGGCGGTAAACTGTTTCAAAAAGAGAGATATTTGTGGATTAATCGACAAATAGTATTGACAGAGAAAGTTACGATGTCAAAATTACTGATTGCTTTTATCGGGTTCTATTGCTATGGGTAATCCTCAAGGCAAATCCCCGAATACTATTATCCTTTCTTGAGCGACACTCAGGTACCTGGTTGGTTTTCCGCAATATCTTCGGTCGGAATATAAAGCAGCTTACTTCGGGACTGCGCCGCATTAACGTGCATATCCGGATAAGTCAAAAGCGACGTTTTGGTGGTGGCCAGTAATGGCCCATCTCTTGAAACAACCTATAGCAGACTGAGAATCAGAGCCTCAAAGGCTCACAGAATCACAGACTATTCAGAGTCGACAAGACGAAATAATATAGAGGAACAAATAACCGTGGAGTTATTATCTGGTGCTGATATGATCGCCCGCTGTTTGCAGGATGAGGGCGTTGAAAACATATATGGCTATCCGGGCGGTGCCGCACTGCATATCTATGATGCCCTGTTCAGGCAGGACAAGGTAAAGCACATCCTGGTCAGGCACGAACAGGCTGCTGTTCACATGGCAGACGGCTACGCTCGCGCTTCAGGCAAGCCTGGTGTTGTCCTGGTGACTTCGGGGCCTGGCGCTACCAATACGGTGACCGGCATTGCCACCGCTTTTATGGATTCCATCCCGATGGTTGTCCTTTGTGGTCAGGTGGCATCCACACTGATTGGACAGGATGCGTTTCAGGAAACGGACATGATTGGTGTTTCCCGGCCGGTGGTCAAGCATAACCTGACCATAAGCCATCCCGAACAAATCCCTCATGTGCTGAAAAAGGCGTTTTATATCGCCTCGACCGGTCGACCCGGCCCTGTGGTGGTCGATATTCCGAAGGACATGACGACCCCGAACGAGCGCTGGAAGTATGAGTATCCGAAAAAGGTCAAGTTGCGTTCGTATAACCCGGTTGGTCGGGGCCACTCGGGCCAGATCAAGAAAGCGGCAGATATGCTGCTTTCTGCCAAACGACCGGTTATTTATGCGGGTGGTGGTGTCATTATTGGTCGCTCATCTGACAAACTCTGTGAATTGGCGCACAAGCTGAATTACCCTGTAACCAATACCCTGATGGGGTTGGGGGCATTTCCAGGTACTGATCGTCAAAACCTGGGCATGCTGGGCATGCATGGTAGCTACGAATCCAATATGGCAATGCATCATTCCGACCTTATTCTTGCAATCGGTGCCCGGTTTGATGATCGTGTGACCAACGCGACAGAAAAGTTCTGCCCTGGTGCTCGTATCGTACATATAGACGTCGACCCGGCATCCATTTCCAAAACTGTTGATGTGGATGTTCCTATTGTGGGTCCTGTGGATTCGGTGCTTGGGGAAATGCTGGCTTTGCTGAAGGAATCGAAGCAATCGCCTGACCGGGAAGCGCTTGCATCCTGGTGGGCCCAGATTGAGGAGTGGCGGGCGTTTCACGGGGGGCGATACACTGCGAATGATGACGGTGTGATCAAGCCTCAGCAGGTTATCGAGGCTTTGTACAAAGTGACGAACGGAAAAGCCTTTATTACGTCAGATGTTGGTCAGCATCAAATGTTTGCGGCCCAGTATTACAAGTTCGACAGGCCGAATCAGTGGATTAATTCCGGTGGCCTGGGCACGATGGGCTTTGGTCTTCCTGCTGCCATGGGGGTTAAACTCAACTACCCGGATGATGATGTTGCCTGTGTGACAGGAGAGGGTAGCATACAGATGAATATTCAGGAATTGTCTACCTGTCGGCAATATGATCTGCCTGTCAAGATAATCAATCTGAACAACCAGTCTCTTGGCATGGTTCGTCAGTGGCAGGATATGAACTACGAATCTCGTCATGCCCAGTCGTACATGGAGTCGTTGCCGGATTTTATCAAGCTCGCCGAAGCTTACGGCCATGTGGGGATGAAGATTGAGAAACTGGAAGATCTGGAGCCAATGATGAAAAAGGCATTTGATATGAAAGACCGGCTGGTTTTCCTCGATATCTACGTTGACCGTTTTGAGCATGTCTATCCTATGCAGGTAGCTCGCGGGTCAATGAAGGATATGTGGCTAAGTAAAACTGAGAGGACTTGAGGGTATGAGGCGAATCATTTCTGTACTTTTGGAAAATGAGCCAGGCGCACTGTCCCGTGTGGTCGGCTTGTTCTCTCAGAGGAACTACAACATTGAGACACTGGCCGTGGCTCCCACCGAGGATCCTACGTTGTCGCGAATGACAATAACGACGAGAGGGTCTGACAAGGTGATCGAGCAGATTACCAAGCAGCTTAACAAGCTGGTAGAGGTTGTCAAACTGGTTGACCTGACAGATGGTCTGTATATAGAGCGAGAGCTTATATTGATCAAGGTCAAGGCAAGTGGTGCTCACAGGTCCGAGGTCAAGCGAACCACGGATATTTTTCGTGGCTACATTGTTGATGTGACAAGCACTACTTATACAGTGCAGCTGGTTGGAGACAGTGAGAAGCTGGACGCCTTCATTCAGGCGATCGGGTCTTCCAATGTTCTTGAGGTGGTGCGTTCCGGTGTCTCCGGGATAGCCCGTGGAGAAAAGGTGCTAAACGTTTAGCGTCTTTCTTTATTATTTGATTTTATATGTTTTATTTACACGTTCATACAGGGCACTTTGGCGAGTGCCCGTAACCAGGGGAAATTCATGCAAGTTTATTACGACAAAGATTGTGACCTTTCAATTATCCAGGGCAAAAAAGTAGCTATTATCGGTTTCGGCTCCCAGGGGCACGCTCACGCCTGTAACCTGAATGACTCCGGTGTTGATGTGACTGTTGGTCTCAGGGTGGATTCTTCATCGGTAGCCAAGGCGGAAGCGCATGGATTGAAGGTGAAGTCTGTTGCAGAGGCCGTCGCTGGCGCAGACGTGGTGATGGTTTTGACTCCCGATGAGTTTCAGTCTCAGTTATACAAGGCAGAAATCGAGCCTAACCTGAAAGAGGGTGCGACCCTGGCCTTTGCTCATGGTTTTGCCATTCATTACAATCAGGTTGTGCCCAGAAAAGACCTCGATGTCATCATGGTTGCCCCCAAGGCGCCGGGTCATACGGTGAGATCCGAATTCGTCAAGGGCGGCGGTATTCCTGATTTGATTGCCGTATTCCAGGATGCGTCAGGTAACGCGAAAAATGTCGCGCTATCCTATGCCAGTGGTGTCGGTGGTGGTAGAACAGGCATCATTGAAACGACTTTCAAGGATGAAACGGAGACGGATCTGTTTGGCGAGCAGGCGGTATTGTGTGGTGGTGCGGTTGAATTGGTCAAGGCGGGCTTTGAGGTGTTGACAGAAGCCGGTTACGCGCCTGAAATGGCTTACTTCGAGTGTTTGCATGAATTGAAGTTGATTGTTGACTTGATGTACGAAGGCGGCATTGCGAATATGAACTACTCGATTTCCAATAATGCGGAATATGGGGAATATGTAACCGGGCCTGAGGTCATTAATGATGAGTCCAGGGCGGCGATGCGTAACGCGTTGAAACGAATCCAGGATGGAGAATATGCAAAAATGTTTATTGCAGAAGGTGCGCATAATTATCCATCAATGACGGCATATCGCAGAAACAATGCAGCTCATCCCATAGAGCAGGTGGGCGAAAGGCTGCGTTCTATGATGCCGTGGATTGCTTCAAATAAAATTGTAGATAAAAGTAAGAATTGATATAGCGCGACGCTGATTGTGCAGGTCATTAAAACGCGGCATTGTAGTCGCGTTTTTTGCGTATGTGTATTGAAATTGGGAGCTTTGGGGTGACAGAAGAATCGAAAATCAACGGTGATTATCAAAAAAGAACCAAATCTGATTGCGAGTCTTATGAAAACGAAGAGGATGTGCTTGAAGAGGTTGTCGTCGAGGGGGCGCGAGAAAGGCATAAAGGAGTGTATATTCTGCCTAACCTTTTTACCACGGGTGCATTGTTTTCCGGGTTTTACGCTATCGTGGCTGCGATGAATGGTGAATTTGACAATGCTGCCGTAGCTATTTTCATTGCCATGATTCTTGATGGTCTGGATGGGCGGGTGGCTCGCTTAACCAATACCCAGAGCAAGTTCGGAGAAGAGTATGACAGTTTGTCGGATATGGTGTCCTTTGGTGTGGCACCAGCGTTGGTGGCTTTCTCGCTGAATTTGCACACACTGGGAAATGTCGGCTGGATAGGTACGTTTATCTATGTGGCGGGAACAGCTCTCCGGCTTGCCCGCTTCAATACTCAAATCGGGTCAGTTGACAAGCGCTATTTTGTCGGCTTGCCCAGCCCTGCGGCAGCAGCCCTGGTTGCTGCCTTTGTCTGGACGTTTCACACCATGGAGCAGACAAAATTTTTTGCTGTTGTGACAATGATCGTGGTGACATCAGCGGGTATCCTGATGGTTTCCAATGTGTTGTACCACAGTTTCAAGGACTTTGATCTGAAGAGGCGGGTGCCATTTACGGCAATGCTGATTATTGTCCTGGTGTTTGCCATTATTTCATCGGATCCTCCAGGTGTATTGTTGGTGGGGTTTCTCGTCTATGTGTTTTCCGGGCCGGCTTTGGCGTTAAATCGCAAGCTCAAACACAATGAAAAAAAACAGTGAATTCAGTTTTTTTTCAACAAACTGCTTGACGGTGTAGAGGAGAGGTATATAATTCGCGGCTCCTTCAGAGAGGAAGCT
>PDWI01001907.1_pt1 | contig 32306 bp, 26 predicted proteins | sample 1430891 | NCBI WGS metagenome assembly PDWI01 (sample SAMN01162508, study PRJNA174530) | Oral metagenome, whole genome shotgun sequencing project. | biome: Marine environment; feature: Marine mammal; material: Swab sample of the gingival sulcus; isolation source: swab sample of gingival sulcus... | reverse complement strand
TCCGTAGGGGAATCGAACCCCTGTTACCAGGATGAAAACCTGGCGTCCTAACCCCTAGACGAACGGACCAACTTTTTGTTTTTGCGGTTGCAAAGATAAAGGTAATTTTTAAAACACAAAAAAATATTTCTTATTTTTTCAAAAAAACACCTAAATTTATAAAACAACAAACAAAACACAAGCTAATACACTTAATATAAACAAATTACAAAAACATAAAAAACAAGAAATTCTAAAAAACAACTCCTAATAACAGTTCAAAACAAGATATTTAAAAATAAACTACAGAAATAATTCTATACCTAATATTTTATATATAATTTCGCTATTGAAACAACAAGCTTATTCTGATGTCATTCAAAAACTTCAATCGAAATATAAGAGTTATTATTTTCACCCTGATTATAAACCTATTAAGTTTATTTTCCACTTACGCTCATCCAATACATATTTCGGTTACCAATATGGATATAACAGCTGACAATGCCCTTGTTTTTTCAATCAAATTATTCACGGATGACTTAGAGCAAATTGTTAATACCAAATATCATACTCATATTTCAATTCAAAAAGACCAACTCAAAAAAGAAGATTGTGAAGTTTTAGAACGCTATGTTCGGCATCATTTTCGCATTGATATAGGCAATAAAAAATGGTTAAAATACGAGTGGGAGAAGATAAAATTTACTGAACAGGCTGTTTATCTATACTTCAGAAGTGAAGATAAAGTACCCTTTTCCAATCAATTAAAAATAAATAATACCTTAATGTGCGATTTATACGAAAACCAATCTAATTTACTCATATTAAGCGATAAAACAAAAAAAGAACAAGGCTACAAATACACCAAGGAAGACTATTCTTTTACATTTAAAATCAATGAATAATGAAACGTTTACTACTTTTAGTTATAAATATATTATGGTTTAGCACATTGTTTGCTACCCATAACAGAGCAGGAGAAATTACTTGCAGACAAATTAGTGGTTTGCGTTACGAATTGACCCTTATCACCTACACTTACACGCCTTCTTATGCCAATGAATTTCGTGATTTTCTTGACATTAATTGGGGCGATAGCGATAAAAATGAGAAAATACCTCGCATTTCTCACACTGATTTACCCGATAATTACACCAAAAACATATATAAAGCCGAACACACGTTTCCCGGTGCAGGAGTATATAAAATTGTAATGGAAGACCCCAACAGAAATGAGGGCGTTCACAACATACCCGGTTCTGTTAATGTGGTATTTTCCATTGCCACTATTTTGAAAATAGATGCGCTTTTAGGGTTTAATTCTACACCACAATTACTCAATCCTCCACTTGACAAAGCTACCGTAGGGCAACCTTTTATTCATAATCCGGGGGCTTACGATGCTGAAGGAGATTCCATTTCTTATGGACTAAGTGTGTGTTTGCAAGAAAATGGGAAACCCATAGAAGGCTATAGCTTCCCTCCTACTTCCAATGTGCTTTATGTGGATTCTCTAAACGGAGATTTTGTATGGGATAGTCCTACAGAAACAGGCATTTACAATGTAGCAATGACTATTTCCGAATGGAGAAAAGGAGTCAAAATAGGACAGATAATACGTGATATGCAGATAGAGGTGGTTGAAAGCAATAATCAGGCTCCCAATATTCTACCCATAGAAAACATTTGTGTACAAGCCGGAGATACCGTTCGTTTTGAAATAGAAGCCCAAGATGCCAATCTTGACAGCTTAAAACTAACCTACACAGGAGAACCTTTCAATTTAGAAAACCAATCTGCAAGCTGTAAATTAATAACAAGCGAAAAAGGACATTTAAAATATCTGTTTGAATGGATTACCTCTTGCGATTTACATAGAAAAGAACCTTACCAAGTGACTTTCAAATGTAAAGATTTCAATTCAAATTTATCTTTGAGCGATTATGAGGCTGTCAAAATTAAGGTCATCGCCCCTCCTATTAAAAATTTACTACTGACCCCTTCTTACAACACCATTACTTTAGATTGGGAATCCGCAAATTGCCAAGAGGAAACAGCCTTTGCCATATATCGTAAAGCAAATCCGTCCAATTGGAATCCAAATGACTGTCAAACAGGTATCCCTGAAAATATAGGTTTTCAACTTATTGCCACTCAAAATGCCAATATGCCTTTGCATTACGTTGATAATAACCACAACAAAGGGTTAGCTCAAGGCTATTCATACTGTTACCGAATCGTTTCTCTTTATGATAATTACGAAAGTTATGCTTCAGAAGAAAGTTGTTCCTTATTGGAAAGTGGTTACCCTTTAATCACTCAAGTAAGTGTAGATTCTACAGATAATAAGAATGGAAAAATCAGTTTAAAATGGTTAAAATACGATGATTTTGACACTACTATTTTCAAAGGGGATTATCACTATTTAATATACAGAAGTAGTGATTTATATGGTAACGAGCTTGAATTAATCGACTCCACTCTTTCGCTCAACGACACGATTTATTATGATACTCAATTAAATACTTCTGAAAAACAATACAGTTACAGCATTGTTTTGATGAACAATGAGCCTAATAACCGAAAAATAATAGGAACTCCCCAAATCGCCTCTATGCCAACACTTGAGTTAGAAAGTATGGATAACGCCATTCGTTTACAAGTCAAAAGTAGTACACCTTGGCATAACGACAGCCTTTTGGTTTACAGATATTCCTATCAACAAAATACTTTCGATTCTTTAAGGTGGGTCAATTCTGAAACTTTTACGGATACATGTTTAGTCAATGGAGAAGATTATTGCTACCGAGTGAAAGTAGCCGGACACTACCCTGAAAGCCTATACGATAAAGTATTAAACAACTTCTCTCCTATGGTTTGTGCATCTCCTAAAGATACCGAACCTCCTTGTCCTCCCTCTTTTTCCGTAATCTCCGATTGCGAAGAATATCAAAACAAAATATACTGGCAATTCCCCGACTCTTGTAAAGAAGATATCAAAAGTATCAATATTTATTACACACCGGTTTGGAATACTGAAAAAACACTATTAGCAGAATTTATCAACCCCTTAGACACACCTTTTATTCACCAACCGGAAACCTCTATAGCGGGCTGTTACTCTGTTACAGCAGTCGATTCTTTTATGAATGAAAGTCCAATGAATAAGGAAGTGTGCGTAGATGTATGCACCTACTACAAATTACCGAATGTGTTCACCCCTAACAACGACGGTATAAATGATTTGTACAAACCGGGACCTTACAAATTTGTAGAAAAAATTGATTTAAAAATCTATAATCGTTGGGGCACTCTGGTCTTTCAAACCGAAAACCCTGACATCAATTGGGACGGCGTTAATCAAAACAACGGAAAACGCCTCAACGACGCTGCTTACTACTATATATGCGATGTTTATGAACATCGTTTAAGCGGCTTAGAAGTCCGAAACATATCAGGCGTTATTCACATTTTCACTTCAGAAAAAATCAAGTATGAGAAATAATAAATACCTCTATTTCATTATAATATATTGGATAAGCCATACCCTTTCTATGGCTCAAAATTCTAATACTCCTATCAAAAAGGATTTGAACCAAGCCGGCACATCTTGGCTTTTCAAAGCCCATTCGCATATAGAAGATGAAGCTTTCCAAGAAGCCCATTGGTATATCGACTCTTTACCCAAAGAGCAAGCCTATTCTTATTTCATTAAAGGTCAAATTTACAAAGGATTAAGACAATACCAAAAAGCAATTTCTTGTTTTCTGAGCTACAATCAAAAGCAAGAACAAAAAGATTTTTACAACTTGGCTATTTGTTATGCTCAACTGGAAAAATACGATTCTACATCTTATTATTTAAAAAAGAGCCTATCCTCCGAACACCATCGGTTTTCTTTAGATTACGAAACAGAACCTCTTTTAGAAGCTTTTAGAAACACCACTTATTGGGAAGATATTTGGAAGAAAAATTATTATTCTACCGAAGAAAAATCCTTAGAACAAGCTATTTATTACCGCAACAAAAAAGAATTGAATTTGGCATTAGATATTTTAGATGAACTAATTTACAACAACCGCCAATTCGATAAAGCCTATTATTACAGAGCTTTATATTTGATTGAACTCAATGAGGACTATTCTTCAGCTATAAAAGATTTAAAAAAAGCCCTCAAAATAAAACCGAACTGCTACGATTACAACGCTTTACTTTCCGATATTTATTTTAAAAAGAACAAATATTCGAAAGCCCTTAAATACGGAAAAACAACTTTTGATTTATCCCCTTACAACAGAAAAGACGTGTTCCGTTTAGCTCAAATTTATTACAGAGTGAGCAACTACAAAGAAGCTGAAAAATTAGCGCTTTTAAGTTTAAAACTCAAACCTATTATGAAGTATTACCGTTTATTGGGCTTAATTTATTTTGACCATCAGCAATACCAAAAAGCACTTGAAATTTTTAATCAAGCATCATCTCGCTATCCGAGAGCACTGGAAATTATCATACCTAAAGTAAAAACCTATTTTGAATTAGAACAATATGAAGACGCCAATTATCTACTCGGTCTTGCTTGCGATATAGAACCCAATAATGGCGAACTCTGGTTCTTAAAAGGTTTAGCCAAATTGTACAAAAACGAAAAAGATTTAGCCTGCAAATACTTCAAGCAAGCCAATTACTTAAACTATCCTCAGGCATCACACTATTTACTACAAGAATGTCAATAAGTTGAGAATTTTTGAAATAAATAATAAAAGAACAAGCTTGAATGCTGAAATCAAAAATATGGAGCAATAATAAATGAATCAACAGAAACATAAGCTTAACAATAAAGAGTGCTTTGACAAGGCTTGGAAATTATACGAGGCATCCTTTCCTGAGTATGAAAGACGCTCTTTAAACCAACATATTCAAGCAATAGAAGACAGTCGATTCCATCCGTATGTTTACACTTCAAGTTCATCGGAATTATTGGCTATTTGCTTTTATTGGGAGTTTTTAGATTTCATTTATTTGGAGCATTTTGCGGTTCATCAAAATTGGAGAAACAAAGGTATTGGGGCTAAAATTATTAGCACTTTAACCTCTAACAATAAACCTATTATATTAGAAATAGAACCACCAATCAACCAACAACAAAAACAAAGACTAAGATTTTACGAACGCCATCATTTTACACCAACAGACTATACTTTTAAGCAGTTGAGATACAATCCCCAAAACCAAGAAGTGTTTTTGAAACTACTATGCTCCACTCCTATGAATGATGTATTGTTTGAAAAATTCAAAAGCACTATTTATAAGGAATTACAAATATATTGCGAAACGAATTAAAAGACTAAAATCTCTGTTGAATTATATAAATATATCAACAAAAAGACTACCTGAACCAACAAATACAATGAAAAAAGACAAACAATTTTGGAACAAAAAAGCCAATCATTACGAGCGTTTTATTAAGCTATTCAATAAAAAGGCTTATGATTTGATGTACCAATTTATAAAGGATTCGCTTTCAAAAGATATGCACGCACTGGAAGTTGGTACAGGCACAGGATTAGTGGCCAGACAAATAGCCGATAAGATAGAAACCCTTGAAGCCACTGATTTTTCTGAAGAAATGATAACTGTTGCACAAAACACTACACATCCTTCTAACATCCATTTTTCTTGTGCTGATATATTCGATTTACCTTTTGAAAATCATCAATTTGATGTGGTAATAGCCTCAAATATTCTGCATATTATTCCCCATCCTGAAAGGGCAATACAAGAAATACGACGAGTATTAAAACCCAATGGGTATTTAATTGCTCCTACTTTTTTATGGCAAGAAACCTCTTTTATTGGAAATATTCTGCAATTTTTGATGCTCAAAAAACAATTTCCTCTACAAACCAATTGGAACGAACAAACCTACAAAGATTTTATAGAGAATAACGGATTCTCAATACAAAATTTCAAAAAGATAAAAACAAATTTCGCGATCGCATGCGTACTTGCAAGAATAAATTAAACATCACCAATAACTATTGTAACTCACAGAAAACAAGTAATTAACAAACACAATCAAAAACACAAAACAATGAAACAGAATAAAAAAAAGAAAAGAAAAAACAATAAAATATTATCTCCTATATACTTAGGTATATTTGCATCCTTATGCTGGATTATTGGAGATTTATTATTGGTAGGTTTTACCCCACAGCCTGATAAATACCCCTTACTATCTCAAACCTACGCATCACAAATTGATGTAGATTTTGCTACATTAATGCTTTCCGGATCAACAAACCGACTAATGTGGGGAGCTTTACTAGCAGTATTCTCTATACCTTTTTATTTATATTCCACATTTGCATTTGGACATATCGTTAAACGCAAATGGAAAGTTCCCGTGTTCTTATTACTATTTTTTGGATTTGCCTATGCCCCACTTGGACACGCAGCTTTCTTTTATGTTGGAGAAATATACAAGGCCATTTTAAATACCGATGTATCAGCACACCCTCAATTATTAGAAACAGCAAATAGTTTCATGAAAGTATTAAAAATAAATTGGGCAACTTCCTTAACAATGACTTTTATTGGCTGGTTGGTATATGGTATATCGGTGGCTATGGGCAAAACCATATTCAAAAGAAGTACTTTCTGGATTAATCCCATTACCTTTGTTCTTTTAATAATGATAATAGTACAATTTTTACCATCACCGATTAAAGACTGGCTTGCCTGCGCGATATTTAATTATGCTCATTTTATATTCTTCATCACTCTAATTCTCACATTTAAAACTATTAAATCAAAGAGCAAACCAGATTAGAAATAGTAATACTTTATTTTTACCCAATCCAACGTCCTAAGCGTAGATTGTATCTACGCTTTTAATATAAAATAGCATTTGTAATGCAAGGTATAAAGAACCTTTACAAAATTATTTCATTCCACAACAAAAAGACACGAATATGCTTTGATTAGAGCTTCAAAAATTAAAAACAAACTTTTCAACGTTTAAAGATATTAATTTGAGCTGAGTACATTAGTTTGGCTAAAACATATCCCAAGATGCCTCCTCCTAATATATCCAAAGGATAATGAACCCCTAAATACATCCGGCTATAAACCACTAAACAAGCCCACAGAAAAAGCAGAATGGTAATCAATTTGTTTTTAAAGCAATAGGATAAGTAAGTTACTAAGGCAAACATATTAGCTGAATGAGAAGACACAAAACCATACAAACCACCTTTGTAACCATTCACTAAATGAAGACTGTTTTGCAATTCCAAATTATGAGACGGACGGTATCGTTGTACCAATTCTTTAAACAAATGAACTGAGATTTGGTCTGCCAAAGCAATTAAAAGTAAGATAAAAGCAATATAAATCACTGCTTTTTTTCTAAACTTAAAAACCAAAGCAACAATAATTAGCAGGTACAATGGTATCCAAATAGCTGTACGAGATACAGCCATCATAAAAGTATCAAAGAAAGGGCTATGAAACGAATTTATAATCAACAATAATTGACGATCTAAATCTTCTATCCAATCCAACATACCTTTATTATTTTAGATTTATCGTTCTATGTGTTGCCAAATGGCATCTTTAAGCTCCTGTAAACCTTGCGATGCTACAGAAGAAAAATACAAATGCGGCACGCCTTCCATTTGCTCAGTAATCTCTTCTTTTAATTCATCATCAAGCAAATCAGATTTAGAAATCGCCAACACCCTTTTTTTATCTAATAATTCAGGGTTAAACTTTTCTAATTCTTTCAGTAATATTTTGTATTCTTTAAGAATATCATCACTATCAGCAGGTATCAAAAACAGCAATATCGCATTGCGTTCTATATGTTTCAGGAAACGATGTCCAATACCTTTTCCCTCAGCAGCACCCTCTATAATACCCGGAATATCAGCCATTACAAAAGATTTAAAATCGCGATATTTAACGATGCCTAAATTAGGAACTAAGGTAGTAAAAGGATAATTCGCTATTTGAGGTTTAGCGGCAGAAACAACCGACAAAAGAGTCGATTTTCCCGCATTAGGAAAACCAACCAAGCCCACATCTGCCAATACTTTTAACTCTAAAATACTCCAACCTTCACTCCCTTTTTCACCGGGTTGAGCATACCTTGGCGTTTGATTAGTAGGACTTTTAAAGTGAGTATTTCCTAAACCACCTCGTCCTCCTTTTCGTAAAATACGCTCTTCTTTATCCTCCATTATTTCAAAAAGCACCTCGCCTGTTTCAGCATCTTTGGCAATGGTACCAATCGGCACATCAATAATTACATCCTTGCCGTCATGACCGGTACTTTGGTTCTTGCTACCATGACCACCATGTTCTGCCTTCAAATGCTTTTGATAACGCAAATGTATCAAAGTCCACATTTGAGCATTGCCTCTTAATATGATATGTCCGCCACGTCCACCATCTCCCCCATCAGGACCTCCTTTGGCTATATATTTAGCTCGATAAAGATGCGTAGAACCGCCTCCTCCATTACCGGATTTGGTATGAATCTTAACATAATCAACAAAATTTGAACTTGATGCCATAATAATTTTAAATAGAGTTATAATAATAATTTAAATTACAAAATTGACTATTAGCATTTTCAACCTAAAAAGGTTATAAAAAACTAATAGTCAATACTGTATTGGGATAATTAGATACAAATGTTTTTTTGAATATCTCCCCCCCAAAGGTAAATTTAAGAAAAAGATTATTCTGTAATCTGATAAATGCTTCTTAAATTACGTCCATAACCATCTATATCTAAGCCATAGCCTACGATAAAGCGATTTGGAATTTCAAAGCCATAATAATCAATAGGGAAATCTTTAACATACGCCTCAGGCTTAAATAACAAAGTAGCTATTTTAATAGCCTTAGGCTCGTAACCATTCAACTGTTTCAAAATACTTTCTAAAGTATTACCGGTATCCACAATATCCTCTATTACAACAACTGTTTTATCTTTAATATCCTCATTGATACCTATTAAGCGCTTTACCGTTCCCGAAGTACTGGTTCCATCGTAAGAAACCAACTTCAAAAAGGTAATTTGCGTATCCATATCTATATCCTTGAACAAATCAGAAGCAAACATAAAAGAGCCGTTCAAAATACTCATAAAAATCACATCTTCCCCTTTCAAATCCTCATTAATTTGATGTGCTAAGGTTTTTATTCTATCTAATATATCCTCTTCCTTAATGTAGATTTTAAATTTTTTATCTAATAACTGAATGGTTTCCATACCTTTATATTGTTTTAGTTGTTGTTATCACTATTTTACAAGCCTTAATAAACGACTTATTTTAATTTCAAACTGCAAATTTATAAAAAATAGTGCAGAATGAGTGTTGTTTAACCAAATTTAAAACAAATTGATAGATTGACACTATCTTTTACCCTCAAAGTCATCACAACTACAAAACAAAATACACCAACTTTAAAGTAAGCAACAGAACTGCTATTACCGACATACTTATGTTATCTACTTTTTTATTTTTCTTGAATGATTTACTTTTTTGGTATATAACAGGCAGTTGTTTTTATTTTGTTTTCCAAATTCATAAAAAACTAGGTAATTCTCATAGTCAACTGATTTAGAATAAATACTTTCTTCAAATAAAATAGTTGACAATTCTAGTCCTTTTCCTATATTATTAAGCATCGTTCCTTCAGAGTACACATGATTGATAGAGCATACTTTATCATACGGAAAATTAAGTGTATCTTTTAAACAAAACATACCCATTGTTACCATATCATTAAACGGAACTCGCCAATTATGAATACTACCGGAAATAGTTATAATCTTATGCTTGGGAAATCGCCTTTTTTGATTTTTAATACCGACATACATTATACTATCCCTATTCTCTCCTTTTTTAGTATTTACATTATCGAAAAAAAACAGATGTATATTAGTATCTTGAGCGCAATGTAAGATTAAATCAAACCAAGATTGACCATTTCTTCCATCTACATTTTCTTGAGAGAAAAATTTTGAATTTAACAGATTACGCTCCGTTGGGTTTTCTATAAAAGCAGATAATTCACGCATTGGAGCTTCCAGTCCAACAGAAACCTCCCCCTCTTTTTTAGCAATCAATTTTGCTAATGACTCAACAAATAATGAGGGCTCTTGAGTTCCGTGCATTTCACCAACCATTATTAAGTCAAATTTAGAAAAAGAAACATAAAGGTCTTGGGGTAAATTATTGATGCTCTTTATTTCAATTGCATTTTCTTTAATATAATCTCCAAATCCTTGAGAATAAGAAAATAAAGGCAAAAGCAATAAAACAACTATAATCCTTTTCATTTTCACTTTTTATTTCTATTTTTAGGTAACACTATCTAAATCAACATAATAAGAATGAAAGCTTACAAAGCTTAAAATTAATTAATCCACTCACTTCCAACAAATTCTTAATTCTTAGTTAAAGAAAGCCTTAAACTACTAAAATAAGAATCCATCATTTTAACCAGTTTTATCATTTTCCCAGACCTGAACAAGTTTTAAAAACCTGTCAGGTTTTTCACATCATAAATATCTATATTTCAAATATTTCCAAAACAACTAATGACTTCTTTCATTTTCATTTCTTCTTCCAAGATAACCTTTTTAAATCAATACAATAAGGTTAAAAATTTGCAAAGCTGAAATTAACTAATCTACTCACTTTCAACAAATTCTTAACTCTTCATTTTTAATTCTTAATTCAAAAAAGCCTGCAACCTTTAACCCGCAACTATTATCAAACATAAGCCAATAAAGACATTTTAGAAGGTTCAAACAAATCTATAGCAACCTCTTGAAGTTGCTGACTGGTAATAGCATTTACCGTTTGTTTAACCGTCTCAAAATCATCTAACTTATTGTATAGCAAAAAACTCTTGGCTATTCCCACCAACATATCTTGATTGTTTTCAGAACTCAATGCCATTTGCCCAATAATCTGTTGCTTAGCCTTTTGCAGTTGCCTTGTTCCCAAAGGTGTTTCTGCCATTTTAAGCAACTGAAGATGAATAGTTTTAAGAACTTTATTCATATTTTTCTTATCTGTTCCAAAATAGATAGACCAGATACCACTATCAGAATACTGACTATAATGAGACTCTATATGATACACCCAGCCGTGTTTTTCCCGAAGTTCCAAATTCAATTTAGAGTTCAAACCGGGTCCTCCTAATATATTATTGAGCAACAACAAAACTTTACGTTGAGGACTAAAAGCATGATAAGCTTGCGTTCCTACAACACCATGTGCCTGATAAGTTTGTTTTTCCTGCTTCAACTCAAAGGGCGTATAAGTCGTAAACTGAGTCCTTTTCCATTGACGTCTGTTTTCCGGAATCTGAGAAAAATATTTACTAATAATATTTTGCGCTTTACTAACAGGAATATCACCTATACTACAAATCACCATTTGGTCTGTATTATAGGTTCTTTTCATAAAAGTTTCTATTTCTTTCTTCCCAAAACGCTCCAAAGAAGCCTCACTCCCTAAAATAAGCTGACCCAACTCGTGATTCTTAAACAATTGCTGTTCAAAATCATCGTAAATTTGCTCTGAAGGAGTATCATAATAAGAATTAATTTCATCTAAAATCACATCTTTTTCCTTATTAAGCTCCTTCTCAGGAAAAGTAGAATTGAATAAAATATCAAAAATCAACTCTGCTGAACGTTCAAAATAAGAATTTAAAAAAGAAGTACTAATCACTGTATCTTCTTTACTTGTAAAAGCATCTATCTCACCGCCAACATCTTCCAATCTACTCAAAATATGATAAGCCTTACGCTTTTTAGTTCCCTTAAACAGAACATGTTCTATAAAATGAGCTATACCACTCTCCTCCGGTTTTTCATCTCGTGTTCCGGCATTAACCACCACCGCTAAGTGGGAAACCTGCCTATCCGAAGGTAAATGAATATAACGAATGCCATTAGGCAATTCCATAGCGTAATACTCCATATTTATCAATTATTTCTTTTGAATATTTTAGAACAACAAAAGTAAATAAAAAATAACAGCTTACAAGTACAGTTCCTATGTTATACCTTATTAATTGAATAGATAATTTAAAGCCCCTTTTTCAAGCTTCAATTAACATATTGTCAATTAACAGAAAAAGATTAATTTTGCGACCAAAAAGAATTAAATATGGCACTCATAAAATCAGTAAGAGGTTTTACCCCTCAAATAGGAAAAAATTGTTACTTATCAGAAAACGCAACTATTATAGGAGACGTTGTAACCGGTGACGACTGTAGTTTCTGGTTCAATTCAGTAATACGCGGTGATGTTAATAGCATAAAAATAGGTAACAAAGTCAATATTCAGGACGGCGCAGTTTTACACTGTTTATATAAAAAATCTACCATAGAAATAGGCGATAACGTGTCCATTGGTCATAATGTAAACGTACATGGTGCAAAAATAAAATCGAATGTGCTTATTGGTATGGGCGCAACCTTATTAGACAATGCCGTAATAGGCGAAAACTCTATTGTTGCAGCTAATGCTTTAGTTTTGAGTAACACGATAATTGAACCTAACAGTGTTTACGCAGGTGTTCCTGCCAAAAAAGTCAAAACACTAAACGCCCAACAGGCTAAAGATATGATAGAAAAAAATGCAGAGCATTATCTAATGTACAGTAGCTGGTTTAAAGAAACAGAAAACACAAACGACTGAAATAAAGAACAATAAAAACAGGATAAGTATTTTTTCAAAAAAATAGTATTGCATTTTAATATAAATGCTTACATTTGCGAGCTGAAAAGACTTAGAGGTTGGATACGTTAAAAACATATGGTATAGCTCATAAGGGCTTGTCTGAAGGCTTGCATACTTTCAATTTCGACATTGATGATGCTTTTTTTAAGGCTTTTGAAAATGAAGAAATACAAGGCGTTGATTTGTCTTGTCAGCTTACCTTAGATGTGAAAAGTACCCATATCGCTTTGAATTTTGAAATAAATGGTTGGGTTGGATTAGAATGCGACAGATGTTTAGAAATTTACAAACAAATGGTCGAAATTGAACAAACCATTTATGTTAAATTTGGGGAAAGTTATTTTGAAGAAGATGAAAATCTTTACATACTTCCCGAATCAGATAACGAAATCGATGTAGCTCCTTTTATTAATGAGCTGGTTGTGGTTTCGTTACCTATGAAACGAGTACATAGTAACGACTCTGATGATGAAGAGTCACAATGTAAAATAGATATACAAGCGTATATTAACAATAATAATGATAACGGGTCAGCAATAGACCCAAGGTGGAACGAATTAAATAAATTAAAAGATGGCACATCCTAAAAGAAAAACATCAAAACAGAGAAAGAACAAAAGAAGAACACATTACAAAGCTTCTTTTCCTACTTTAGCAAAGTGCAATAACTGTGGGGAAACTCATCGTTACCATACTATTTGTCCTGAATGTGGATACTATAGAGGTAAATTAGCTATCGAAAAAGAAGCTACTGTATAATAAGAGATTAAGTATCTAACTTAGGTCGATTATTAAAGTAATCGACCCTTATTATTTTTAAATCATGAGAAAAATTGGAATTGATATAATGGGTGGCGATTACGCCCCTAAGGTAGCCATATTGGGCGCAATAAAAGCTCAAAAAGAATTACCTGAAGATTTTCAGCTGGTTCTTATTGGTGATGCCGAGCAGATTGCAAAAACGATGAAAGAAGAGGGTGAAAATCCTGAAGATTACAACATCATACCTACAAGCGAAGTCATTTCCATGAGCGACCACCCTGCTAAAGCTTTTGCCCAAAAACCGGACTCAAGCATAGTGGTAGGTTTTAAACTTCTCAAAAGTAAGCAAATAGACGGATTTGCCAGTGCCGGAAATACAGGTGCTATGATGGCAGGCGCAATGCTTACTGTAAAACAAATTGAAGGCATCATCAGACCTTGTTTGATAGGTCCTCTTCCTAGACCTGATGGGTCTTACGGAATTATGCTTGACGTGGGACTAAACCCTGATTGCAAGCCTGATGTACTTTATCAATACGCTATTTTAGGGCATTTATATGCACAGCATGTTTACAATATCAAAAATCCACGTGTAGGACTATTGAATATTGGATCAGAAAAAGAAAAAGGAAGTTTATTGACCAAAGCCACTCACGAACTAATGGAGGGCTCTAAAGACTTCAACTTTATAGGCAATGTAGAAGGACACAATATTCTTTCTCCTAAAAAAGCAGATGTAGTAATTACTGATGGCTTTACGGGCAATGTAGTGTTAAAACAATCAGAGTATTTTTACCACTTGATGAAAGCTGACAATATAAAAAGTAATTTCTTAGATAACCTAAATCCTGAAAAATACGGAGGTACACCTGTTTTAGGAGTGAATGCCCCTGTTATTGTGGGACATGGTTCTTCTAATGATGTGGCCATTAAAAATATGATTCTTCACACTAAAAATGTAATAGAATCTGATTTGGTCAATAAAATTAAACAAACATTTAATAATGAATAAAATAAATGCAGTAATAACCGGTATAAACGGTTATCTACCTGACTATATACTTACTAACGAGGAATTGTCTGAAATGATGGACACTTCTGACGAGTGGATAATGTCTAGAATTGGTATCAAAACAAGACATATTCTAAAAGGCGAAGGCTTAGGTACTTCCGACTTAGGAACTCCTGCCGTAAAAGGTCTATTAGAAAAAACCAATACCAGTCCTGACGAAATAGATTTATTAATTTGCGCAACGGTAACACCAGATATGTTGTTTCCTGCTACATCAAATATTATTGCTGATAAAGTGGGTATTAAGAACGCTTTTCACTTTGATATGAATGCAGCTTGTTCCAGTTTTTTATATGCTTTAGTTACGGCATCTAAATACGTTGAATCAGGACTGTATAAGAAAGTAGTTGTAGTGGGTGCCGATAAAATGTCTTCCATAGTGGATTACACTAACAGAGCGGTTGCTCCTATTTTTGGAGATGGTGCTGCAGCTGTTCTTCTTGAGCCAACTACTGATGGATTAGGAATACAAGATGCGCTTTTACAATCTGACGGAGTAGGTAGAGTTCACTTACACCAAAAAGCCGGCGGTTCTGTAAAACCACCTTCACACGAAACGGTTGATGCTCGTGAGCATTACATTTACCAAGAAGGACAAGCGGTATTTAAATGGGCTGTTAGTAAAATGGCTGATATTTCTGTGGCTATGATGGAGAAACACCAAATAACACCGGAAGATTTAGCATGGTTAGTTCCTCATCAAGCTAATATGAGAATTATTGAAGCAACAGCTAAAAGAATGAACATCAGCAAAGAGCAAGTCATGATTAACATACGAAAGTATGGAAACACAACTTCTGCGACTGTACCTTTATGTTTATTCGATTACGAAAAACAACTTAAAAAAGGCGATAACATTATTTTATCAACTTTTGGAGGTGGATTTACTTGGGGAGCTGTATATCTTAAATGGGGATACGATAGCTAAAAAAGGTTACCCTATCGCTTAAAGAAACATATAAAAGTGTATAAACATTAAGATTATCACACTTATTTAGATATTAAAAACAAGAGTATAGAATTTATTTTATCTCTTGTTTTTTTTATATCTTTATCGTTTTAAAAACATTCATAATCATTGATATTATATTAAGATGAAAATAGCTTTAGCTCAATTGAACTACACTGTTGGCGACTTCGACAACAACAGCCAAAAAATAATACAACACATACAATTAGCTCAACAACAAAAGGCTGAATTAATTGTGTTTTCTGAATTATCACTGTGCGGTTACCCTCCTTTGGATTTTCTTGAAAACAAAGACTTTATCAACAAAATAGATGTCTATATCCAAAAAATAGCAACGCATTGTCAAGACATTACAGCCATTATTGGCACACCACAAGTCAATACAAGCGGAAAAGGAAAACATTTATTTAATTCTGCCGTAGTCATCAGCAATGGAAAAGTTCAAAAAACCATACACAAAACCCTTCTTCCTACCTATGATATTTTTGATGAATACCGCTATTTTGAATCTAATACTCAATTTGAAACGATAAAAATAAAAGACAAAACCATTGCCCTAACTATTTGTGAAGACCTATGGAATATTCCTAAAAACACTTCCGAAAAAGAAAACAGCACTTTATATAAAAAGTCGCCTTTAGAGAATATCACAACACCTTATGATTTTATCATCAATATAGCTGCTTCTCCTTTTTCTTTGGAGCAAAAGCAAAACCGCATTAACATTTTAAAGAGTAATGCCCAAACCTATCAAAAACCTATTATTTACGTCAATCAATCCGCTTGCAATACCGATTTGATATTTGATGGTGGTTCTATGCTTATGAATGCTCAAGGCGAACTAATCAAGAATATGGCGCATTTTGAAGAGGATTTCTTCGTATTCGATTCTGAACTCTTTGATAATGCCGAAACGATCCATTATTCTTTTAAAGAAGAAGACAGAACTGCTCTACAATACCAAGCTATCAAAGCCGGACTCAAAGACTATTTTGCCAAAATGGGCTTTAAGAAAGCTGTATTGGGGCTATCAGGAGGCATTGACTCTGCTTTAGTAGCTGCTATAGCTTGCGATGCCTTAGGTTCCGAGAATGTATTTGGTATTTTAATGCCTTCTAAATATTCTTCTGACCACTCTATTTCTGATGCGGTAGATTTAGCCGAAAATTTAAAAATGAAATACGAGATTATACCTATAAAAGATATGGTAACAGCATTTGACACAGCTCTATTACCTTTATTTAGTGGAACTAATTTTGGGGTAGCAGAAGAAAATATTCAAGCCCGAATTAGAGGCACTTTGCTGATGGCTTATTCCAATAAATTTGGAAATATTTTGTTGAATACCTCCAACAAAAGTGAGTCTGCTGTGGGTTACAGTACGCTATACGGCGATATGAATGGTAGTCTTTCTATTTTGGGTGATGTGTATAAAACCGATGTTTTTAAATTGGCAGAATACATCAACAGGAATGGAGAAATCATTCCTTTTAACACCATTAATAAACCGCCTTCAGCCGAATTACGCCCTGACCAAAAAGACAGTGACAGTTTACCGGACTATGAGGTGCTTGATGCTATCTTATTCCGATTAATAGAAGAAAAGAAAAGTACTGAAAATATCATATCAGAAGGCTTTGAAGAAGAAGTAGTAAAGAAAACAGCAAGTATGCTCAATCGCAATGAATACAAACGTTTCCAGTCCCCTCCTATTCTTAGAATCAGCAGTAAAGCTTTCGGTTTAGGAAGAAGAATGCCTTTGGTAGCCAAATACGATTTTTAGCATTTTCTATATCAAAATAATAAGCTAAGTTTTTTTTGGGGGTAAAGATTATTAATGTGTTTCATTCGAAAACAGTTAACTTTATTTTAATCTTAAAAAGAAAAATTTTTCAACTTACTATTATTTATCCTAAACTTTCATGATTGAAGAGAAAATCAAACAACTAAAAAAGATAAAAGAAAAACTAAATAGCCAAAAATTATCGGTATTGATTGGTGCCGGGTTTAGTCTTAATGTAAGTGAAATATTTCCTACTTGGTGGGATTTGGTTTATGATATTGCTTACGATTTATTTAAGTATGAGATTTCTAATTCATATAATATTTACTTAGCAAGTTTAACACCTAAAACAAATCCTATATCCGAAAATAAATTTACAGAAAACAAAATTACTGAACTAATTAAAAAAGAAGGTTTTTTGAAAATAGTTTCTAAATATATAAAGAAACAGGGTATTCGAGAATCAATAGCAACATATATTGAAGATAAAGTACCGAAAATAGAAAAAAGAGAAGATAAAACTTATTTAGTAAGTGCAGAAAAAGATATTGAGTTAACAAAAGATATGCTTTCCCAACACAATATGCTTCTTCAGCTACCTTGGAACAATATTTATACAACAAATTATGATACTTTATTAGAAGAATGTGTTGATATTAACATTGAAAAAGAACTAAGAGAAAGGATAATTAATTTAGAAATAGAAAATGCAAAAAAACACCATTCAATACAAGTTATACAACAAAGATTATCAAAAATATTAGATATTGAAAATTCAAATAATATTAAAATTGAAGATAGAAAAGAGCACAAACAGTTAAAAAATACTTATCAGAATGGATTAAATCAACAAGCAAACATAAATGATTTTCAAAAACGAAAAAACAGAATAGATAATCTTAAAAGCAACATTAATATCAAGTTAGATTCCTTAATTCGAGAAATTAAAAAAAATGAATTAACCATACAAGAGCTTAATAATGGGCTTAATGAATGCCTTACAATAGTTAAACATTCCTCTGATTTGAGTATCAAAAGAAATAAAAACATCATCAAATTACACGGAACACTTCGTTCTATAAATGATGAGTTTGGTTTTGATGGAGATATTCATAAACAATATGTTATTGCAAAAGAAGATTATGAAACATATCCTGTAAAACACGAGGCTTTTACACAATTAATGAGAATTTCATTGTTACAAGAATCTTATGTTTTAATTGGATTTTCTGGTGATGACCCTAATTTTATCAGTTGGATAAGTTGGGTGCGTGATATTTTGGAAAGAAAACCTGATAATTATTTAGATGATTATAAAATTTATTTGATAGATGTAAGTTCCAATCCAATCACAAATGATAAAAAGTTATTTTATAAAAATCATAGAATAGTACATATACCATTATCAAATACTGAAATAATTAATTTCTTAGAATCTGAATCAAATTACAAAATACAAAGTAGAGAAAGTTACAAAGAAATCTTTGAATTGTTTTTTTCATTTCTTTCTATAAGTGGTTCTATAAATGAAGCAAAATATACTATAGAGTTACTTAATAAAAACGAATATAAAGACTTATGGGAAAGAGTTAAGTTGGAAGACCTCCAAAAGATTAGCTTTACAAATAAAATAGTAAATAAAATTGAAGATCTTAAATATTCAGAAAGAGTACCCTTATTTTATTATTCTTACTTTTATAAACATCGAGAATTATTACATAGAGCAAATATTTTGCTAAACACCATAGATGCCTCTAAAAAAGAACAACTTTCAACACTTATTGGTGTAGCAATGCAAGATACTTATTTGACACCTTATTTTTTATGGAAAATACAAGATTTTGAGGATATTATAAAAAACATTAAAGGTCAATTTGTAGAATTAGCATTTGATAAAATTGTACTTAGAGAAATTGTTCTGAATCAAAATAAAGATGAGTTTAAGAAAAACTACAAATTACTTTCTACAAAAATTGATAAAGATGATTTAATATATGAAGATATCTTAATGTCAGCATTTAGTTTTGATTTTAAAAGCTTGTTAAATAAATTAAAATTATGGAATCCTGCTTTGAATAAAGTAATCAATAAGGCAGGTTTTCTTGCTTTGTTCAATACAGAAGAAGCTGAAAAATATTTATCCCCATACAGTAGTAACCTTTACAACTTATCAACTCAGGAACAATTATTTGCACTTCAATTATTGCAGTATATTAAACAAGCAAATTCATGGACTATAGACAAAGAATTAAATCAAAAAATTCAAGAATATAAAAAGTTAGATATAAATAATTTTGATGATAATATTGAATATATTTTTAGGGAGTTTGAGAGAAAATCAGAAGAAAAATTAAAACCATATGGAGATGATAGATTTAGCGTGACAAGTAATTCAATGAAACTTTCTAATGATTTTACAAAACCCCAAAAAGGATTACAGTTTATCCAGCTATTTATTGAACTTGGCTTTCCATTATGTATTAAAGATGTATACTATACAAGCCCTGAAAAGTGGTATTTAATTGTGAAATCTCTATACAAAGACCTTCCTTACCCTATTTTGTTTTATACGTTACAGTATTCAAATGAGAAATTCTTAAGAAGAGTTGCTCAAGACTATATTTATTCAGATGTACTGAAAGAAGATATTTCACAAATATTAAACATACTTTTAGATGCTTATTTACAAGAAGAAACACCTACACAGTTTAAAAGAAGTATATTAGTATTTTCATCTGAGTTATTCATTGCTTCTCCTCCCCAAAAGTGGCAAGGTCGATTTTTTAAGATATGGCAATTACTTCTTAAAAATAAATCTGTTTTTGTAGAAAGATACTTGAAAGAAAAAAAAATCATTGAAAAAGCTTTACTTTATGTTAGAAATAAATTAATAATACAAACAATTATTCTTGACATTTTGAATGGATATACAGAAAATGAAAATACATCTATTGATTATTTGTATAGTTTAGCAAATAACAGTTTTTTCTCAACGAAAGGAGAAAAGTTGCTTAATAATGAAATCAAAGAAAAATTAAATGATATTATAACATCTCTTCCTAATTCAATTGATACATCAATATTTATTCTTGGTAATTTATCAAGATTATTAACACAAGAACAGAAAAAAAATCTCAAAAACAAGTTATCAGAATGTGATTTATACAATATTAAAAATGAGCGTGTTTGGGGCATTATTCTTTATTTTTCTAATAGCGACGAGGAAACTCATAAAAAAATAAAAAAAGCAATAATTGTAAATGATAAATTATGGTATTCTGGCATAAAAAATCATAGTGTATCGGGAAATTCTCAATTTATTAACTTACTAGGATTAACAAAAACTACACACCATAAAAACGGATTAGTTTGGACAAAAAATGAGATACAAGAAATATTTAATTTACTTACAATAGAATTTGAAAAAATTAAGAAAGTTAAAGAAAAACGAAGTGAGATTAGTTTTAAATTCTTACTAGAGGAAATGTACAACTTCCTGATAAAAGAGAAGAATAATCTTTCTCAAGTTTCCAACTACAAATTTACCTTAGAGGAAGTTACAATGATTTATAGAGAAGAAATAAATTATTCTTCACTATATGAAGGACTTTCTTCAAATGATAGTTCTACTGTAATTTGGGCTATAAATGAATTATTCTATAATATTTACAATGGGGAAAATAAAATATTATACGAAAATGAACTTCAATTACTATTAGATAAAATTATTCTTCAAAAAGAGCCTTCGTTAGAAGCTTGTTTGAATTATATTGCTAATTTCTTCTTTGATTACAAAACAAATAGTTTTTTGTATAAATACAAAAATCAACTAACGCAAATACTTATCATGTATCAAGAAAAAAAGCTCCTTGAATATGATAAACCTTTTGTAGAAGAACAATTAATTAAAATAGCAATCGTTTTAGATAAATGGAATGAAAAAAATGAAATTATTGCTCAATGGTTAAATAAAAAGAAAGAGACTAATTTTAATAATATTAGATTCAATTTATAAATAAAAAATGAAAACACACATCAAACTTATAATGTACCTTATTTTCTTTTTTATAAAGATTAAATCACGTATAATATCAAGGCAAACTCACACTTTCTATTTTAAAAATACACTTTAGTAGTAATGGTTTTATAATCAATTTATTACAACAGTTTAAAGAGGAGACCTCAAAGGTCTTTGAGACCTTTCAGGTCTTATTTTACAACAACTAAACATCTTAATACAAGACACTTACAAATTAAATTTAAAAGTATGAGTTTGCCCTGCGTATAATATATATTCTAACATCGGTCTTTTTTAGAAGCCAACAGCTTTTTATTACCAATTCCAAAACACACCATATCTTACTCATTATAAGACATAAACAACATTACAAAAACCCAATATAACAGCTCTTAATTTAATTATGGTATGCTTATTGTGTAAATGATAGCGAACATATTTCTTAAGATATGTTATGCTATAATAATTTATAATCTTAAGAAAAACCGGTTTTTTATAAAATAAATATATCATCGATGAGTTATTTCTATAAATAATGAATTTGAAGATATTCTAAACTTAGTATAGCTTTTAATTGCATATAGCAATTTAAGGAAAGAAAAAGAATAGATTATGGATAAGACCAAATTAATATATCAAAAACAACATTCATTTATTTTCAATACAATAATATTGTGTATTATTGTATTCAGCCTACCTCTTAATATTGTTGCTCAAAACAAAGACAATAGTATCTTAGCAGATAGAGAAATTATAGGCTCAGACACCATATACACAGTTCATTTGGCTGAAATAAAAATTATTCCTGATTTTAAATTTAAAAATAAAAGACAAAAAAGACGTTATTCTAAATTGGTAAGAAACATCAAAAAAGTATATCCTTACGCTCAGTTAGCCAAAAAAACATTAGACCAAATAGAAACCACCGTAGATAGCTTAGACAATAAAAAATTAGCAAAAAGATATATCAAAGAATTAGATAAATCTATGAAAAAGCGCTATGGAAAAGAGCTGAAAGCTTTAACGATAACTCAAGGGCGTTTGTTGATTAAATTGATAGATAGAGAAACGGGATACACCTCTTACGAGCTTATTAAAGAACTAAAAGGCGGGTTCTCAGCCTTTATGTGGCAAGGTATAGCAAGACTATTCGGGGAAAATCTAAAGGAACAGTACGATGCCAAAGAAGACGACAAAATGATAGAACACATCATATTATGTCTTGAAAACGGACAGCTCTAACAATTTGGCTATCATTCCACCGCTACCCATACAATAAGATTGTTATTTATCCAATTGTACCTAACAATAAGCCTTACATCATTAATAATTTTAGGTTTGACAAAGACTAACAAAAAATATGTCAAAAAAAATGTTTTTAAATTTTGTCATATATATTTTTAGGTATAATTTCGCAACGTATTAAATAAACAATTACAAAAAAACAAAGAGGAAGATTTGACTTCTTTTCTAAGAGAACTTAAATCATTCTTCTAAAAGTTAATTACAAATGGAACAAAAAATTGTATGGACTCTCATAGATGAGGCCCCAGCTTTAGCGAGTTACTCGTTATTACCTGTTATCAAATCTTTTACAAAAGGTTGTAACATAGAAATTGAAAGCAAAGATATTTCTCTTTCAGGACGTATTTTGGCTAATTTCCCTGATTTTTTAAAGGAAGATCAAAAAATTAACGACTACCTAGAAGAATTAGGTCAATTAACCCAATCTAAAGAAGCTAATATTGTTAAATTACCTAATATCAGTGCTTCTATTCCTCAATTAAAAAGTGCTATCAAAGAATTGCAGGAAAAAGGTTACGCTGTACCTGATTACCCTGAAAATGCACAAACTGATGAAGAAAAGAAAATCAAAGAGCGTTATTCAAAAGTATTGGGTAGTGCCGTAAACCCTGTATTAAGAGAAGGAAACTCTGACCGTAGAGCAGCTGCTTCTGTTAAGGCTTACGGACAAAAGAACCCTCATAAAATGATGAAGCCTTGGGATGATAATTCTAAAACCCACGTGGCTCATATGGAAAGTGGCGATTTCTTCGGCAATGAGAAAACTGTAGAAATGGCTCAAGATGATACTTTAAAAATAGAATTAAAAGCTGAAAATGGCGAAACTATAGTTCTTAAAGAAGGTGTTGCTGTTGATGCTAAAGAGTTGGTTGATGGTACTTTTATGAGCAAAAAAGCTTTATTCAATTTCTACCAAAAAGAAATGGCTGATGCTAAAGCTCAAGGTATTTTATTCTCCTTACACCTTAAAGCAACTATGATGAAGGTATCAGACCCTATTTTGTTTGGTATTGCCGTAGAAGCTTACTTCGAAGATTTCATCAAGAAAAACAAAGCTACTTTAGAGAAATTACAAGTGAATTTCAACAATGGCTTAAACGATTTAATTACTAAAATACAAACTTTACCAGAAGCTGAGCGTACTGCTATCGAAAAAGATTTACAAGAAGCTTTCGCTAATAACGCTGATTTAGCTATGGTAGATTCTGACAAAGGTATTACCAACTTACATATGCCTAACGATGTGATTATTGACGCATCTATGCCGGTAGTAGTAAGAGATGGTGGTAAAATGTGGAACGCTAAAGGCGAGTTGCAACAAACTAAAGCAACTATACCTGATCGTTGCTATGCCACTATGTACAAGGAAATAATGGAAGACTGTAAGCGTAATGGTGCTTTCGATCCTTCTACTATGGGAACTGTTTCTAACGTTGGTTTAATGGCTAAAAAAGCTGAAGAATATGGTTCTCACCCAACTACTTTCCACATTCCTGCTAACGGAACTGTTAATGTTTTAGATAGCAAAGGTAATGTACTTATGAGCCATAATGTTGAAGCCGGAGATATCTGGAGAATGGCTAAAACAAAAGACGTTGCTATTAAAGACTGGGTTAAGTTAGCTGTTAATCGTTCTAGAATCTCTGACACACCTGCTGTATTCTGGTTAGACGAAAACAGAGCACACGATGCTGCTATTATTAAGAAAGTAAATGCTTATTTACCTGAGCACGATACTACTGGATTAGAAATTAAGATTTTAAGCCCTGTTGAAGCTATGAAATTCTCAACAGAGCGTATCCGTAAAGGATTGAATACTATTTCTGTAACCGGTAACGTATTAAGAGATTACCTAACTGACTTATTCCCAATTTTAGAGTTAGGAACCAGTGCTAAGATGCTTTCTATCGTTCCTTTATTAAAAGGCGGAGGATTATTTGAAACCGGTGCGGGAGGTTCTGCTCCTAAGCACGTTCAGCAGTTCTTAAAAGAAGGTCACTTGCGTTGGGATTCTTTAGGAGAATTCTGTGCTTTAACAGCTTCTTTCGATCACATTTTCCAAACATTCAACAACGCTAAAGCCAAAGTTCTTTCTGAAACTTTAGATACAGCTGTGGGAATGTTCTTAGAAAATGAGAAATCTCCTTCAAGAAAAGTGAATGAAATAGATAACAGAGGTAGTCACTTCTACTTAGCAATGTATTGGGCAAAAGCCTTAGCTGAGCAAAATAATGACGCTGAAATGAAAGCTCGCTTTGAGAAGATTTACAAAGCTTTAGCTGAAAACGAAGACACTATTAATAAAGAATTATTAGGACACCAAGGTCAAGCTGTTGATATTAACGGATACTACAAGCCTGATACTGATTTATTAGTAAAAGCAATGCGTCCAAGTGCTACATTAAACAACATTATTGATAATATGTAATATCAACAATAATGGTATTGACTAAAAAGAGAATGTTCGAAAGTTAAATCTTTTAACAATCTCTAAAAATCATTAGGCTTCAAAGGTTTTATACTTTTGAAGCCTTTTTTATACCCTCTCCCCAAATAAGCTGAAAAATTCCCTTAAAATAACATTGCCCCAAACTTATCTTGTTTTATTGTGTAAAAGGATAGATTGTGTTGATTCCTCAAAGGTCTTAGAGAGCTTTGAGGTCTAAAAAAAGAAATAAACCATTACGAATAAGTAACTTACGATTAAAATCTAAAGGCATCTTTATTCTACTCTTTACAGTTTATAATACCTAAACATTTTTATCGAACACTAATAATTCTTTATTCCCTTAAGTCCAAAAAGAAAAAAGTCCTCAAAGACTTAAACGTCTTTAAGGACTAATATACTGTTGCGCTTATGAAAAGTAAGCTGTTATTTAAGATAACGACTTACAAGCGTCAAATGGTTTACTCAAAAGAAACCCCTTTAGGTTGATAATTATGAACAAACTGAATAGAATCTTCTATCTTTGGATACATAATCTCATCGTTTTCTACATTAGACACTTTCGTTCTGTAATCTTTTATAATCTGCTCTATAAAATCACTACTCTTTAATGGTCTTCTGAACTCTAAAGCTTGAGCAGCATTCATCAACTCAATAGCTAATATTTTTTCTAAATTCTTAAGGATTCTATAACCTTTGGTAGCCGCATTAGCTCCCATACTTACGTGGTCTTCTTGTCCTTGTGATGACTCAATAGAATCAACAGAAGCAGGCGTAGCCAATTGTTTATTCTGACTAACTACCGATGCAGCTGCATATTGAGGAATCATAAATCCTGAATTTAAACCCGGTTTTGCCACTAAGAAAGAAGGTAAAGAACGCTTACCTGCAATTAATTGGTAAGTTCTTCTTTCTGAAATATTACCTAATTCTGCCATAGCAATACCCAACATATCTAAAGCTAACGCTAAATGTTGTCCGTGAAAGTTTCCTGCTGAAACAATCAAATCCTCATCAGGGAAAATAGTTGGATTATCAGTTACAGAATTGATTTCCTTTAGGATAACCGAAGTAGCATAATCGATAGCGTCTTTTGAAGCACCGTGTACCTGTGGCATACAACGGAATGAATAAGGATCTTGAACATGTTCTTTTTCCTGCTCTATCAACTCACTTCCCTCTATGAATTTCAATATATTTTTAGCTGTATCTATCTGTCCTTTATGTGGTCTAACATTATGAACTTGTGGGAAGAAAGCCTCTTTACGACCATCATAAGCCTCTAAAGAAATACTTCCTACTACATCAGCCCAAACAGATAGCCTCTTGATTTCCATAACAATATAAGTAGCATAAGCACTCATAAACTGGGTTCCGTTTAAGAAAGCCAATCCCTCTTTTGATTTTAAATCTAAAGCTTTCCAACCTAATTCTTTATAAACCTCAGCAGTTGGTCTTTTTTCGCCTTTATAATACACCTCACCAAGTCCCAAAATAGGTAAAGTAAGATGCGCCAAAGGTGCTAAATCGCCTGATGCACCCAAAGAACCTTGCTGGTAAACTACCGGCAAAATGTCTTCGTTGAAAAAGTCAACTAAACGTTGAGTGGTTTCTAACTGCACACCTGAGTGTCCATAAGATACAGACTGAACTTTTAAAAGTAACATCAACTTAACCACCTCTTGAGGAACCTCCTCGCCTAAGCCACAAGCGTGCGACATTACTAAATTTTTCTGCAACTGAGTTAAATTATCATCGCTAATACTACGATTATACAAAGAACCAAAACCGGTATTAATACCATAAATAGGCTTTTGAGACGATTTCATTTTCTCGTCTAAATAAGTTCTACAGTGGGTAATTCTTTGTTTAGCATCGTCCGATAAAACCAATTTATATTGATTATCTATAATGTTTTTGATAGTCGCAAAATCTAAATGTTCGCAAGAAATACTATGTGTTTTCATCTTTTAAATTTTTAAATTATTTAGGAAGTCCTATTTATTTTTAACAATATAACTCAATAGGCTCTTAAAAAAACAGGGAAACACCCCACTTTTTCAGAACACTAAAAAACGCATCAACCAATAGAGGTTTATTTGCAGTCTGCAAAGTTAATTTTTTCGTAATATTCTACCTTAATTTTTGTAGAATATTTTTCCATTTCTTTTTTGAAAATAGCATTTTTACCGCCTACACAAGTATCTAATAAAGCCCAAAAAGCAGGACTATGGTTGTGGTGTATCGTATGACACAACTCGTGCAAAATGGTATAATCAATTAAATGAAGTGGCAAACTCATCAAAAACAAAGAAAAATTAATATTCCTCTCTGAAGAGCAAGAACCCCAACGCCCTTTGGCAGCATTTACTTTCACTTGTTGAAACTGAAAATTAAATTGTTTTGCCAATTCAAAAGTGCGTTTAGGCAAATATTGTTTGCCCTCATTTCTTAAAATAATTTCAAAAGCTTTTTTGATAATATCTTGTTGTTCTTCTTGGCTTGTACCCTCCGTTTTTAAGTAAATAAAAGCCTGTTCTCTTTGCACTTTTACCTTATTTTCTTTTTGATTCTTTAGAATTTTAACTTTATGAGAAAACGTTTTGTAATAACTGTCATCAGTGAACAATTGAGTTGAAGCATTCTTTTTTAAACGCGCTAATCGTTCTAAAATAACAGCTTGATTCATTTTCAGGAACTTAGCCGCCTCTTGCTTCGTTCCTCCCTTGGGAATAGTTACTTTGATGTGCATATCATTAACAAAACGAACAATATAGCGTTTCGCTCGTTCTCGGTAAACCCACTCTACTTTTATACTTGATAAATCTTCCATTAAACTTTTTTCACCATTTAATACGCTATTGTTTTCCAAATCACAAACCACATTAAACACTTATTAATCAACCCTTTAAACCTATCCATTACGCAACTCCCAACTTCGGACTTCCGTCTCCCACCTTTCGTCTTCCGTCTTCCGTCTTCCGACTTCTGTCTTCCAACTTCCGTCTTCGGTCTTCCGTCTTCCGACTTTTTCAATACATCCCCTCTGTACAATTTTTACACATTTCTATTTTAGAACGTTTATCTTGTATCAGCTGTCTAAAATTCTTATAATTAGTAGATTTTTCTGCTGTTTTCAAACTTGTTTCATTGATATTTCCATATTGAAAATCAGCATCTTTGTCAAAACAGCAAGGCACAACATCGCCATTCTGAGTTATAACCGAAGAGTGCCACATTCTCCAACATTTATGATTCAATTTATTTTTGATAACCCACTCCCCTTTTTCATTTTTACGGTAACGTGAATAACGATCTATAGTAGGTATCAACTCCTCTTTATTCTCAAAATCATATATTTGAGCTGTTTTCAACTCCAATTTATCAATTTTGTACTTCTCTGCTAAGGTCTTTATACTTTGAATTTCATTCTCATTATGCCTAAACACCAGAAACTGAAAAACTATTTTAGGATAAATACTTTTATGCTTCTTTTTATATTTTTGAATATATTCAGTTGCTTTCAAAACCTTATCTAACCGCCCGCCTTTTCTATATTGCTCGTAACTTTCCTGAGTGGTTCCGTCTATAGAAATAATCAAGCGATTTAAACCTGAAAGAACTATTTTTTCTGCTAAAACTTCATTTATCAAATTGGCATTGGTAGATACCGAAGTATAAATGCGTTTATCAGCAGCATCTCTTATCATATTGGGTAACTGCTTATTTAAAAAAGGTTCTCCTTGAAAATAAAAATTCAAGTAAATCAAATCGCGCCACTTTTCTTCCAAGAATTGGTGGTACAATTCCACAGGGAAATGCGCTGATATTCGCTTTAAACTTTTCAAGCCGGTCGGACATTCCGGACAAGATAAATTACAAACACTAGAGCCCTCTACCGAGCAAGAAACATAAGTCCCCCAACGTATATTTTTATTCAGAAAATAGCTTAAGAAATAACTGATTTTCAAAAGAAAAAGTAATTTTATTTTATGCCAAGTCAAAAACCTAAAAATATCCATTTACACTTTTAAATAAATTACTATTCTTTATCACAACAAAAGGTCAATACCGCATCTTCCAAAATTAAATAATCCACTTTTAAGCGCCTCTTATTATTCAATTCCACTTCTAAAGCCTCATCCTCTAAACTAAAAGGTTTTACTTGCATTTGCTGATTAAAAACCACCACCTCTTTACCCACTAATTTATAAACTGTTTCCTTAGCCGACCAAATCATAGCTAAAGCGAGCAGTCTGTTGGAGTCTTCTAAATAATCCATTTCAAAAGGCGAACAAAATTTATGCTTAACCTTTTCTAATTGAGGACGAAAATGCTCTACATCTACCCCTACTTTATGAGTAGAACGAGCCACAACAACGAACTTTTTAGTATGACTTATACTTATATTATATTCTGAATCAAGAATATAAGGTTTACCATTATCATCGTACTTCAAGGCGATTTTTTGCTCAAAAAAAGAAGACAATAGTAAATGTTTACACAAAATCTCTTTCTGCCTTTGTACATTAGGAACTTCCTCTATAAAAATCGCATTATCAGGATTGAAAGCCAACAAGTCCTCAACAGATTCTTCTATCTTCCAGAGTTTCCACTCTAAACATTCTGATTTACAAGACTTAAACAATGGCATTAATAACTATTTTTAATTTTTATCAGCAAGATGTTTCCACTGAAACGTTTCTATAAAATTCTGAATATCTCGTCTAATAAAAAAGATAGAGGGTTTTAAAGAATCGTAATTGGGAACAGTGTTAAAATACACAATTCCATGTATAAACTGAGAAATACTATCGTTAAACTGAAACACTGTAGAGGTGGCTGTATTCCCCTCGATACTATAAATAGTACCATAAAGTTGCCGTTCAGGAATAGCAAACGGAAGTGTCTGTATATCATCTGCTTTTATCAGATGTTCCAAAGCATTTTTACGCGTTTCTTCCGACAGTTTATAAATATCTGCCTTATCAAAATACGTAAAAAGAATATCAGCATCCAATTGAGGATAATGCAACTTTATCCAACTTTCATTGTTCTTATTAATATCATAAGTACAAGCATCTAAAATATTAAAAGAGAAATCTTTTGTTTCAAATGTTTGATACTTTTTTTCCGGCATTTCAGCCCTCAAGTACCCTCTTGGTTTAGGAATTGAAGTTTCTTCACACGAAAGCAATAAAACCACCATTAATACGCAAACCCAAAGTAGATTCAAGCGTTTCATTATCATTATATTATTTAACATTTTGTACTCCCTTTACCACTTCTAAATAATGTTCTCTATTAGCCAAAATAGAATATTTTTCAACTACAGTTGTTCGTGCTTCTTGCCCTAAACGTTTACGAAGTTGCTCATCTTCTATCAATTGAGATAAATAGTTAAACCAATCTTCTTCTGTTTCTGCTAAAAAGCCGTTTACATTATGCTGAATGATGTCTTTATTAACCCCCACCGGCGACATTACGGTTGCAATCTGTAAAGACATATAAGTCAGTCCTTTTAATCCACATTTACCCTTTGACCAGCGATCGTTTTCCAAGGGCATTACTCCTATATCTATTTCCTGAAGTTCAGACACTTCAGTATCACTACTCCAAGCCGTTCCTTTTAAATTAAGCGCCTCATTATAATAGGTTTCATCGCCTATTAACTTAAAATAAATAGCATCAGCGTATTTTTCTTTTAACTTCAACAATACATTTTCTAATAAACGAAAATGCTGAACTGTTGTTTTACTGCCACTCCAACCAATACAAATTGAGGCTTTCGAATCCGAAGTTTTAGGAGGCACAAAAGTATCAGTATCTACAGTTGTTGGAATAATGGTTACATTCTGATTATATTGCTTGGCATAATTCGCCAAATAAGCATTTCCGGCAATCACCGCATCTGAATACGAAATGATTTTTGCTGTTTTAGAAAAATTCTTAAGAAATGCCATTTTTTTATTGGCTTCAGAAACATTAGGAACCCAGATAGCATCATCAAAATCAAAAATAAATGGTGCTTTCCTCGATAGCAAATATTCAAAAATAGTAAAGCCCAAAAAACAAGCCTCACGCTGCACAAAAACAACATCATTTTTGGTCACTTTGAAATAATGCTTCATTCTTCTAAAAAAGAATTTTACAAATAAGAATCCCTTTTTGTAAACCGGAACATTTCCGTACAAAATTTTGTCCTCGCCTTTATTGACAATATTCAACAAACAACATTCATAGCCTTGCTCCTCAAAATAACTCCAATATTGCTCAAACCGAAATCGCTGACTAGGACTTCTATCTCGGTAAAAAGGAGCTATAAAATATATTTTTTGCTTTTTATTCATTCTTTTGACTCAATATTTGTTGATACACTTTAACGTAAACTTCTATCCCTTTTTTCAAAGAGAAAAACTCATTGGCTCCTTGCAACGTACTTGTCAAATCAAAATCGCCTTTACTTATATCTTGTATGGCTTTTTCGTAAGCTTCTTCTGTGAAATCTTGAACCAATACACCACTTTTATATTGCTTAATTATTTTGTCAGTATCCCCTATACCTGAATTAGTTATAACAGGAATTCCCATACTCATAAATTCCCCTTGCTTAACCGGAGAACTGGCTTGCTTAGAAAAACACGGCTTAATAAAAAACAAACCTATATCAATCGTTTCTAATGCTTTAGGAACATCTCTTCGCTCTACAGCTTTAATATCAAAATGCGAACTATCTATTCCTTTCTCCTTAGCCCTACTCAATATAAAATCGGGCTCTATTTTACTAATAAATTTAAACTTACTATTTGGATAATGTTTTAAAAAGACATTACAAAAATCTAACATCTCTTCTAACAAATACCAAGTTCCTAAAGACCCTAAATAACCTAAAGTAATCGGTTTTTCTGTTTTTTCTTTAGCAACAGGTTTAAATAAATCGGTATCAACAGTGCAAGGAACAACAAAAATAGGTTGTGATACTTTCCACTCTTGTTGCATTATTTCCTTAGCAATATGAGTTAAAGAAACAATGGCGTCTGCTTCTTTCAAGAACTCTTTTTCTTTCTTTTTGAAAAACTTAAACACCCAACTATAAGGTATTTTTTGAATGTTCCAAACATTACCGTCACTACGTTCGTCAGCCCAAAAACCACGCATATCAAAAATAAAAGACAAACCCAACTTTCGTTTC
>PDWI01001906.1_pt1 | contig 32309 bp, 16 predicted proteins | sample 1430891 | NCBI WGS metagenome assembly PDWI01 (sample SAMN01162508, study PRJNA174530) | Oral metagenome, whole genome shotgun sequencing project. | biome: Marine environment; feature: Marine mammal; material: Swab sample of the gingival sulcus; isolation source: swab sample of gingival sulcus... | reverse complement strand
CATATTTCAATGAACATCGCTGTGATCCCACGGGGAATCGAACCCCGGTTGCAAGGATGAAAACCTTGTGTCCTAACCACTAGACGATGGGACCAAAAATGGGGTGAGAGACGGGTCTTGAACCCGCGACAACCTGAGTCACAGTCAGGCACTCTACCAACTGAGCTACTCCCACCGTATTGCTCACATGGCATAGAAAGATAAGAAACTTTCTATAAGTTGTCAAGTCTTTTTTTGAATTATTTTAATGAACTTTTAATTCAACTTTCAAGATCGCCAAAATATAAGATTTTAAAACTTAATTGTCAAGTTTTTTTTTCATTTTTTTATTTTTATTTTTCACCAAGCTCCCTGAACAAAAAAATGCGTTTTTTAAGCTTTTGACTGTTAAGATTATTCAACTATTTTAGAGATCATTTTTGATCTATTTTCAAGATCGCCCTGAATATAACATTTTAAATTTTAATTGTCAAGACCTTTTTTCACTTTTTTTTGTTTTTTTTGATTTTTTTCTCTTATTTCTTCGTAAAAAAGGTCTCAATCAGACATATTTAATCTTAAAAAGAATTAAAACTAACTTTTTAGTTCTATTCATCATTAATTTTAAGAAGAGCTAAAAAAGCTTCTTGAGGTAATTCCACTGAACCTATCTGTTTCATCTTTTTCTTACCCTTCTTCTGTTTTTCCAATAATTTCTTTTTCCTAGTAATATCACCACCATAACATTTGGCAATCATATTCTTTCTTAGAGCCTTAACCGTAGTTCTTGAAATAACCCTACTCCCAATCGCACCTTGAATAGCAACATCATACATTTGCCTTGGAATCAATTCCTTAAGTTTTCTGCAGATTTTTTCTCCGTAGGAATAAGCCTTGTCTCGATGGACAATCGCTGCTAGAGCATCAACCTTATCTCCATTTAGCATTATATCAAGTTTGACCATATCGGTTTTATGATAATCTGAAAGCTCATAGTCAAAAGAAGAATATCCTCGCGAAATAGATTTCAACTTATCGAAGAAATCGAAAATAACCTCTCCTAGAGGAAATTCATATTTTAAAGAAACTCTTCTTTCATCCAGATAATCAGTAGCCTGATAAATCCCTCTTCTTTCCATCGCAAGTTTCATAATCGGACCAATATAATCAGTAAATGTTATAATTTGGGCTTTTATATAAGGCTCTTCTATAGAATCTATAAACTGAGGATCAGGTAAATCTTTAGGATTATTAATATCCTTGGTTTCTCCATTATGATAAATCTTATAAGTTACATTCGGGAAAGTATTGATTATACTCAGATCAAATTCTCTTTCTAATCGTTCATGGATAATTTCCATATGTAAAAGCCCCAAGTAACCAACCCGAAAACCAAAACCAAGTGCTGTTGAATTTTCGGGAGTGAATGTTAAAGACGAATCATTAAGCTGTAATTTTTCTAAAGACTCTTTTAATTCATCATAATCTTCGGTACTAACCGGAAAAACACCGGAGAACACCATAGGCTTAACTTCTTGATATCCGGGGAGCGGCTCTTTATCGGTTGCATCTATAGGAACAATAGTATCCCCCACTTTAATATCGCTTACTAATTTAGTACCGGTTATCAAATAACCAACATCACCCGCATCTAATTGCTTTTTAGGAATTCGATCCATTTGTAAAATACCGATCTCCTCAGCAAGTAGATCCTTACCAGTATTAATGAATCTTAATTTATCTCCTTTTTTAATTGACCCACTTATGATTTTAATATAGGCAACAGCACCTCTGAACTGATCATAAATAGAATCAAAAATCATTGCTTTAAATTCTCCACTCTTGCTCTCAGCCGGAGGAGGAATAACTTTAACAATTTTTTCCAGTACTTCACTAACGCCTTCTCCTGTTTTTGCAGAAGTAAAAACAATCTCATCCAAATCACAACCAATCAAATCGATTATTTGTTCTGCAACAGCTTCCGGTTGAGCTGCCGGCAAATCAATCTTATTAATAATAGGAATAATTTCAAGATCATGTTCCATTGCTAGATATAAGTTTGAAAGGGTCTGAGCTTCTATCCCTTGAGATGCATCCACAATCAAAAGCGCTCCTTCACAGGCAGCAATACTGCGGGAAACCTCATAAGAGAAATCGACATGACCGGGAGTATCTATTAAATTAAAGCAATAATTCTTTTTATCTAAAGCCGTATAATTCATCTGAATAGCATGTGCCTTAATCGTAATTCCTCTCTCCTGCTCAAGTTCCATATCGTCTAAAGTCTGCTCTTTTAAAACTCTCTTATCAATTGTTTTTGTATATTCTAGCATACGATCAGCTAAAGTTGACTTTCCATGATCAATATGAGCTATTATGCAAAAATTTCTAATACTGTTTTTCATTTAATACCCTTATAAAATTACTCTAGTTCTCAGTTAACAACCTGCCCTTCAACTTAGAATAGCATTATTATTGCTAAAATATACAATATCTTTTTTTAATTGTCAATTGAGTTTATTTTGCTTACATTTGCTCGGCAGAGTTTTCGAGAAAGACTCCGGCAATTTTTGAAGAAATTATCAAAGCTCAAACTTTAATTTAAACTTTGGAAAAATAATGACCATACAAAAAAATAGCTTTCTAATCATATACTTTATAGCAATTGCAGTTTTAGCAAGCCAAGATTACCATACCCTTCAGCAAGACTCCATTACTTTAGCAAGGATCAGTTACCGACTCAAATCTGATTTTATCAAAGCAAGGATTGATTCTTTGCAAAAAACTGTTAACCATCAGCTAATTTATTACAGACCATGTAATATCGAAATATATCGCCAATTTGATAAAAAATATAATTACCAGATTATTTCAACTGAAAAATTAAACATTGATTCTATTGCTTACCTCTTAGAGCCCCTCCTTCAAAAATCAGTCAAGATTAGAATCAACAAAACCAATACCGCTCTTCTTAGGCAAGGAAATCCTCAGCAAGCCTTTGAACATTATTACTTTGACCTAAATGAGGAAAGAAAAGCTATTAATCGAGATTATTTACTCGCGATTTTAAAAGAAGTTATTTATAATCCTGATTTAAAACTCTCTATTGAACTATTTTGGGGAATATCACCTCAAAGAGATGCTATTTATTCTTCAAAACTCACCTATTTTAAAAATCAATTCACCTTTTTTAGTGATTACCGGCTCTTTATAGGAGAAGAAAATAAATCACCTTGGCTTAGTGAGCTAATGCAGTTTGATCCTTTTTTGAAAGAGGCAGAATTAGAATTTGATCCTCAACTAGAGGAAGAAACTGTAGTAGCAAGCAAGCCCGATACTCTTCAAACAAAAATAACAGCTTCTAAGATTGCTAAAGATACTGTCAAGGTTAGTTTATCTCAAGCACTCCCCAAATATTTGCTCAGCTACTATTCCTTGAACGAAAATCAATATCAAGAAAGCTCAGACTCTCTGATTGATAGTCTTAATCTAGCATCATTTCTTGATAGCTTATCTTATAAATACCCTAAACTTTTGTTTAGATCTTATGATTATAGCACCTCTCAAGAAAAATTGAAAGTTTTTGATGCTGCCAATAATTTAGATATAGCTAATCTTATTTTAAGTAGTTCACACCCATACACAAAAATTTCTCTTGAATGGATTGTTGACTTTCACTATCAGCAGAAAAGAAAATACAAAGCCCATGTTTTAACAGTCTTTGATAATCAGTTTACCTTTTTAGAAGACTATCAAAAATCTGTTTCAAAGAAAGATTATCAAAAATATTTTAATTTTTTTGAAAGAATAAAAAAAAGGTAGTAGGATATCCTACTACCTTAATCTTATAAATAGAGCGTACCGAATATCAAAGGCTCCCGATCAGCCAAAGAACACAGGGGAGCTTAGAGTGCGAAAAATATTGAGGTAAGCCCCCTATCTAACGCATTAAATCATTGCCCTACTTTCTTGTTTTAATCTTCAGCTGAGGAACTGCTGATTTTTTCTTAGAAAGATTCTCTGAGACTTCCACATTATCTATAGAAATATACCAATTATTGGAGCATTCATAATGTCTAAAAGCCAAATAAACATTTTTCCCGGCATACTCATCTAAGGATATTTTCCTTTCATGCCATTGACCCGGCGTCTTAGAATCCAAAGTCTCTGAAAATAACTCCTTAAACTCGCTAGGATTTGCGGTCGTTGTTGAAATAAAAACGCCATATTTTTCAGCTATGTACTGAATATCCATCCCGCAAACATAATATCTTAGAGTATCTTTATTAGTCAAAGAAACCTTAGGAGTTATAATCCAATTATCGGGATAGAGAGGATTACTATTATTTTCATTGAAGGAAGCACTCGCGATAGCTTTTTCGCCTTCATAAACTGCATATAGTTGACTAGCAGTTCCTTGAATCCAATTATAGCCATCCTCATCACTATCAATTAAACTCCAGCCGTCAGGAGGAAAGAAATCTCCCTCAAAACCTTCCATTAAGCCACAGCTAGTCTCTTCAGTAACTTCTACATTTTTAATACAACTTCCAACCTTACCTTCAGTATCTTTAACTTCTAATTTCACACTGTAAACACCTTCTTGGAGGTAAGATTTTTGAACCAAAGGATTATTGGAAAACTCTGTTTCAAAAATTCCGTCATTCTCAAAATCCCATCTGAATAAAAGCTTTTCCAAAGGATCTTGGTCATCACTAGAAGTAGAAGCATCAAAGCTAAAAATAGTCCCTGCTATACCGGAATTTGGAGAAACTGTAAAATCTGCGATTGGGATAGTACTGTCACCGGTAACTGTTATTTCTCTAACCTTACTCCCAATATTGCCATCGGTATCTTTAACTTCTAGGTGTACAAAATAGCTTCCCGGAGCAGTAAATTTTTTAGTAGTAGTGTAAGAACTTGTAAATTCACTATCAAAAATCCCATCATTCTCAAAATCCCATCTGAATAAAAGATCTTCCAAAGGATCTTGATTATCTGTAGAAAGCATCGCATTAAAAACAAACTCAGTTGCTAAATTCCCTGTCTCAGGAGAAACAGAAAAATCAGCTTTCGGACTAGTATTTAAATCTACTAATCTAATTTTAACACTATCTAATCCATCTTTAGCAACCGGTTCCATCCCCTCTGAAATAGGAATAAAAGTTTCTGCATAAAGATAATAATCTCCGGCAACCAGCTCCTCGTAATTCTTAAGTTTTATTACAAAATTTTCATTATAAAATCCCGTTTTAATAAGATAAGGACCTATTGAGTAGCGTGCAAAAACATGTTGATCAGAAGCTAAATCAAAGCCACAGTCTAAATCTAAACTGCCACTAAGAATATCACTACTAAGATCGTAGGACTGATTTTCTGTAATGTTCTTGATTTTAATCTTCAGCTTTCTTTCGCAGAAAAGCTTGAGACTATCTTTAGTCTGATTTTCTCCCTGAAAAACTGTTAAATTAAAAGTTAAATCTCCATCTTCTAGGTTATAGGTCTTTACCTCAATTTCTTCGCTATAAGCAGAGGAGCCTACCACAAACATTTGCTGACTGGAATCTATTCCAGATATTTGTTCAAATTTGAGACTGTCAATATCTCTTTTATCATCAGTGACTTTTATTCCTAGCTTATAAATATCTCCAATCCTGAGAGTATCTCCCGAATTAAAATTTTCAAGTTTAATTTTTAATCCTTCCTTGGGCTCAGCTGGATCACTGCATGAGTTAACAAGAACTAGCATGCTAACAAGCATTAAAAATAATAATTTTTTCATTGTCTCTCCTTTTTATTTAGATTATCCTCTATTTTCAATCTTTACTATTACCTCTTATACTACAGTAAAAGATAATAGTTTTTGAAAAAATTATCAAATAGAAAAATAGTTTATTGGGAGCGAAGCAACTATCATTCAAAGAAAAAATCAGACTAAATAAAAAAGGCTTGGGGAAAACCCCAAGCCTTTAATCTTAGTAACAGTAACTAATCAAGAGATTACTTAACAAGAACCATTTTCTTAGTTAATGTTCTAGTAGGTGCTTGTAGTCTATAATAGTAGATTCCACTATTTAGGCTTGAAGCATCAAACTTAACAGCTTGATAACCAGCACCCATTTTACCATCAACAAGCTTAGCAACAACTTCACCCTTAACATTATAAACAGTAAGTTTTACATTACCACTCATATTGTTATAGAACTTAATAGTAGTACTAGGGTTGAATGGGTTTGGATAGTTCTGATAAAGTTCAGTTCTACCAGGAAGTAATTCTTCCTCAACACCAAGATCATAGTATCCTCTAGCTTTTAGGAACCAATCTTTGAAATTGTAGTCTGAAAGTTTAGACCAAGGAATACCATCAGATTTAACCTCAATCCAAGAGTGAGTACCATCAGTTCCTTCAACCAAACCTTGATAGTTAGCAGCACCAGCAGGAACTTCTAATAATAGAGCAAATTGTCCATTAACTGAAGTATCATCTGTGAAGTCATCACCGAACTCTTGATAATCATCATTATTAGCACCAGCTTGAGTAGTAATTGTACCTGTTAAAGTACCAAACTGAAGATCAGTTGGAGTACCATCAAATTCAACCACTTTCCAAGGAATTTCTAGGTTGTCATTAGCAACAGTTACAATTCTATTGAATCTCCAAGATTTATCAGCAGCAGTTTCAAATTGAACTGCAGCTTTGAATGGTTTTTGACCATCAAATGCAAGAGCTCCATCCCAATTTCCAGTAGGATTGATAGCACACCAGTCACCTAGGAACGGATTAAATATAAACGGAAGATCATCTTTTTCAGAATGGTTTCCGGCTACATCTGTCATTACAACATTAACAGTTCCTTCAGTTCCTACAGCTTGTTCAGGAATAGTAGCATTATAAACTCTAACCACTTCTCTTGCACCTTCTTTGTCATTTAAAGACGCACTAGCATAGTAGTTTTTAGTTCCTACATAAGTGAACTCTAAAGCGGTAGCAGTTCCGTCAATAACATATTCACCAGTTACATTAACATCTGAATCATCTGTTAAAGTTAGAACTAGGTGCATATCATTATCACTATTAGGATCTTCTTCATTTACTTCAACCACTGTACCTTCTAAGCTAACAAATACAGGATCTTCGTAATCTTTAACACCACCAACAAGTTTGATGTTGTCAATACCTGCACCGTATCCCCACTGTCCATTATCAGAATAGAATACTGCGAATTGAGTTGTTGCAGTAAGTGCTTCTGCAGGAATAGGGAAGGCACCGTTTACAAAAACAGGTGAGTTTGCAGGAGTTGCATAAACTGTCCAGTCTGCATCTTCAGAAGTTCTATAAGCAAGTTCGAAAGTTGAAGTTGCCGCTAGATCTCTGAAAAGATAATCTAAGTTAAAGTAAACTTGATCATCAGCTGCCATCTCAAGATCGATTACAGGAGAGTAAGTATAACCTTCAACAAGTACACCTGAACCCAAAGCGTCAGCATTGATACCTACGAATTGAGTCTCATTACCTTCGTATGAGAAATAAGTAGATGATAATGTTTCTTTGTTTCCAACCATCCATTCACCCATTTGAGTACCAACAGTCCAACCTTGAGCACCGTCTTCGAAATCATACTCTTTGTAAATTGTCTCATCAGCAATCCACTTGATAGGGAATGAAGCTTCTGTTGTATTACCGTAATTATCAGTCATCTCAAGAGCTACATGACCACTAGCAGGTTTTTGTGATGCTTCAATCACACCAGTGAAATCGAAAAGTTCAAGATTATTTCTTTTGTTTTCTAAATTTGGAACAGCAAAAGTAATTGTTCCAGTAATAGTATCAGCAGGATTATCTTGCTCTTCAGTTACATAAACATAAGTACCAGTAACAGATTCAATAGCTGTTACATCAGCAATAGTAAGATTTAAAGTCATCTCAGACTGTGCAGTAGTAACATCACCGGCAACAGACATTAACTCAGGACCTTGAGCATCATCCCAAGCAATTCTATAAGCGTCAGTAGCAACCGGAGGCATATCACCATCAATTAGAGTGAAAGCGATAGTACCAGCAGTACCAGCAACTTGACCAGGAACAGTACCTTCGAAAGCAATTTCGCCTTTAGCATTAACTTGAGTCATTTCAATAACCTCATCAACACCTGCGATATGAGTAGTAGCTGTTACACTAATAGTTGAAGTATCTCCATCAGATAGTGTAAGTGTAACTTTTAGATCTTCTCCGGCTGCACCGTTAAGACCAGTTACAGAAACAACTTCAGGATACTCATCACCAACATTCCAAAGAATTTCGTGATCACCATCTTTTGAATCCATATTGTTTCCATACTCAGCAAATAGAGCTACAGTTAGAGGATCAGTTCCTTCAACTTGTGCATCTAAGTAACCTCTGAAATCATCTTTTGCAACAACTTTGATTGTAGCAGTAGTGTACTGAGGTTGAGCAGGAATTTCTGCAGTCCAGTCAGTTCCAGATTGAGTCATAGCAAGAGTATCACTAGTTACTACAGTATCTAAAGTAGCAGTGTAAATTAAGCACGCTTTAGAAATATTCATTTCATCAGTGATATTTGCAGTAATAGCAATAGGAGTATCAGGATCTACTCTATCAGCATACTCAGCGATAGCAATAGTCATTTCATACTGATTTTCTCTATCATCTTTAATCCACTCAATAGGAGTAGTAGCAGTCATATCATTTTCAAGCTTGAAAACATCTTGAACATTGAAATAAACAAGACCATCTGTTAATTCTTGAGCAGGAATAGTTCCTTCGAAAACGAATTCATAAGCATCAGCTCTGAAATTATCTCTAGACTTAACTCTTCTCTCAGTTACAGGAACAAGTTCAACTTCTTCGTGAATTCCAGTTGCAGTAATCTGATAGTAACCTGTAAGATCTTCAGCGTGAACCGGTGAATAATCACTGATAGTTACTTGGAACTTAAGAGAATCATTTTCAAACGCTTTAATTCTTTCAACTTTTACAAGTTCAGGAACTTCGTATTTGTACCAGTCAATATTTCTTGTTTCTTGAGTAGTTTCGTTAAGACTATCAACATACATTGGGTAAGAAGCATTCCAACCATCAACATACATATCAGGAGCAAAAATATCGAAACTAGTCTGTGCAGTAAGAAGTCCATCTGCAATATGAGCAGGAACTGTTACTTTACCACAGTACTTTTGACCAGGCTGAGTTTCTTCTCTACCGGTAGTTTCAGCAATTTTGCTTACTTCAACAGCAACTGTATCAGTAACGCCATCATAAGTATAAGTCATAGAAACTTTATTAGTATCAAGAACAAAGTTTCTCCAGTTGTAGTCAAAATAAGGAACTTCAGAGTAATACTTATCACCCCAAGTATCTTGCATCATGAACTTAACCTCAACATTGTCCTCTAAACCAGCATGCTGAACCTCAACAGAAGGCACATCATTATTAGTAATTAGCTCAACATCATCATGATAGTACATGAAATTAGAAACTTTAATTCCCTCATTAACAACTTTTCCTTCAGGATTTTCAGCAGTAACCATGTCAATCCAGCCAAACGGATAAGTCTTAGGATCTACATAGTCGTAGCCATTGTCATCTGTGAAAGTAAACCAAAGAGATCCAGTTCCATAGAAATCATCTTCAGGGTGGATATCATTAGCAAAACCATCAGCAGGGAATGGGATTTCACCTTCTACTCTTGTTAAGTAGTAGGAATCAAATCCATTTGCATCAACTTCGTCAAGTTCTACTTGAACTTGAGCACCAAAAGTTAAGGTTGCATCTTGTTGTAAATGCTGTCCACCATCGTCGAATAGGTAAGAAACTTTGATTTGATTAGCAGGATCAGAGAAACCTGTATAATCTTTTACGAAAGCAGAGAATCTTACATTTCTAACACCTGTATTAGGAGTTGCTTCAGCTCCTTCAGGATTAAAATAGATAGCAGTTCTTCCACCTACCATGTCATCCTTGATTACAGGGTGGAACTCATCTTTATAATGCCAGTAAACCTCTACAGGATCAGATTCGAACTTATTTCCAGGTTTTCCGGCAGGAGCCTTAGTAAACTCAGCACCATATACGCTAGCAGCTTTATCATAAGCAACAATGCTATATTTTCTTAGAGTAAGGTCAACCATGCCATCACCCTTGATTGTACCAGAGTACTTATGCCAAACATTAGTTCTACCCATGCTAGGGTATAAGTCTGTATCAACATCAGCTTTGTAAGTTCGAGAATCAACAGCATTTAGAGTATCAATAGGAAGATGAGTATCACCTGTTACATCCCAAAGAACAACTCTTTCAGCAGTATCGTCATTAATTCCATTGATATCGTACAACCAAACAGAAACATCAACATCGCTTTCAGGCTCAACTCTAATAGAGTCTCTATTATATAAACCGTCAAATCTGATTAGATTAGCACTAGGACCCTCAACATCACCTTTCCAAATGATTTTATAAGAGTCATAAGAACCATGGTTGTCAAACTCATCAGCAACATCAAAATCTACAAGACCTTCAGTAGGTAATAATCTATCACCTCTCCAGTCTCTAAGACTAGTAGTAACTTGGATATCATCGTCTTCAGCACCTTCCGGCCATGTTTCAATCATTTGATCTTCAGGCCATAAATACTTATCTTTTTCAACAGCCCATCTAATAGACTGAGATTCAACACCCTCAGGAACAAATTTTCCGTCAACCATTTTAGCAGTTCTTGAAGACCAAACAGTTGACCAAGCTGACCAATTATCCTCACCATTATTAGGGTGAACTTCATTCATGCTAACAATACGATCAAAATAATCTTCACCTAAATAATTAAGGAACCATTGATCACTATCATCCATATACTTATAGGCAGCAGAAACATCTTTAAGTCCCCACTCGTCATGAAGAGCAAGTTCCATATAAGCATCGTGATCAACTCTAAGCTCGATTTTTTTACCAACAACAGGGATATAATCTGTTGGCTCATTATCAGTATTGTTAAACTTAGCAAAACCGTCATCAAAGATGCCATCTTCATCAATATCTTTAGAAGGAACATAGTTAGCAACAACTAAAGCAGGAGCTTCCTCATCAGGAGGGAACATCTTGATATCGTCAACAAATAAAGTATCTTGCTGATCAGAAATTGATCTTAGAGCAATGTGTACTTCTTTAGTGAATTTAGTAATTTCTGTATCATAACCAAAACCATTAGCCTTAGTATAATCCTTAAGATTGAAATGATACTCTTTCCAGCTTGCAGGAACAGTAATTTCATCTAAAAGAACTGCACGACCATCAGAATTTGTATATTCAAAATCTTCAGTATCAGGTCTTGAAGTTCCACCTTCTGTTGCAGGAACTTTAGTCATAAGAACTTGAAGTGTTTCTAATTTTTCCGGATTATTTGATCTAGCCCAGAAAGAGAAAACACCACCACCATCAGTATTAGCATGATCCAAATCATTCTCACTAAAACCAGTGAACGCTAAATCAGGATTTCCACCTAATCTAGGATCATTATCAACATAATCAAGATTAGGATTTTCATTTAAATTGAATGCAGGAGTAATTAAATAATCATTATTTGGAAGACCATCACGATTCTTACCTACAAAGAATAAATGAGATTGATTATTATCACTTTGACCTACACCACCATCGTTTTCATAAACATCAGTGCCATTAGGATCCTTAGCATTAAAATACTTACCTGCCCATGAATAATGAACATTAACAGCTAGATTATTATTTCCAACCCAAGCTGTACTATCCATGTCATAAGCTGAAGAGAACCAAGCTCCCTTATTGCTATAAAGCTTTTCATTAAGCACAGCCCAAGAATTAGGGAAATTAGCATTATTAAAAATCACATTAGTATAATCTTCGTCCTCAAAGTCATGATTGTTATCATTATCCGCATTGTGGATAGTGAAAGACTCAGGGATATTACCTGTTACATAAGGTCTTCCTTCATCATCAAAATACTTGTTAATGAAATTACCATCAGCATACTTTCTGGTATACTTATAGTATTTTTTGTGACCACTGTAGCAATCATGAATTCTGTGAACAGCCAAGTTGTCAGAATTGATATTATCCTCATCATCTTCAAAAGTTAGAGTGAACTCATAGCCACCCTCAGCATTAGCTTGCCACATGAAAGGAGCATCACCGTCTAATTTAAGCATGTCATATTCCCAAGTAGCAACTAGGTCATAGAGCTCTTCGTCAAATCTTGAATCTTCAGTACCATTTCCAGGAGCACCATTAGTTGTAGTATTCCAGCTATTGTTTCCATAGTGAGCAATCTCACCACCAGCAACAAAAGGTGCATCTGTAGTATTATGAGGTCCATCACCAGTTAGAATATTTCTACCATAATTAGCATCTACATCATCTATAAAGTCTTTATTAGTAGCAAAAACACTAAGATCTGTGTAGTAGTCAGCATAGATAAGTTCGAAGTTCTTAGTTCTAGTATCTTCTAAATCAAACTCAATTTCAGAATAAGAAACTCTTGGAATATCGCCATTAGTTGCTAGTTCGTGATCAATAGCATCACCACCTGCTATCCCTTCAGGGTTAACATTAGGAAGATTAACATCATTATCCGTAGTAGCAGTAGGGAAACCATCGTTATCAGTTCTAGAACCGATTACACCTCTAAAGATATACTCTCTATGATCTCTACCAATGAATTGGAAATCAACAGCCTTAGGAATTCTAAAAGCTGTGTTATCACCTTCGCTACCTTCAGCTCCACCAACAACATCAGAAACAATTAGACCAACTTCAGTACTAATTCCTGAAAAATCAGTAAGTCTCATTTCAACAGGCATCTCTTGGTGAGCGTAGCCATGAAGACCGGTAATTGACTGAATAAGAGGAATATCCCAGTCAAGTTGAGAATCAGGAATTGAATTTACAGCTAAATCTTCGCCTGCTTCGTAATGCTTGATACCTTTTAGTTCAAACAAGACATCGCCATCTACCCCTGGAGCTTCGAGATCTGTAAGTCTTTCCCAAGCATTAGCTGTATTATTGTTAATAGACCTTTTCCAAGTACCTTGATTTAGATCAGGTTGATCGATATCTCCGTAGTAAAGATAACCATTTCTAGCAGGAGTATCATTGTTGATTTTCCACTTAATAGAAGCCCAGTAAGTAATTTCTTCGTTATCATGTACGGGGTTCATCGGACCTCTAAGAGTAACGAAATCGTCTAAAGTGGCAACAACTTCTGTAGCACCAGGATAGTCTGTTTCTTTAGCGGAAACAATCTCTGCAGCAAAATTTTCCTCTAGAACAGACTTACCATATGGGTCAACAACCCATCTTTTGATAGGACTACCAGGCATTCCGCCGGCATCCTCATAGAATGAGATTTCAACATCAAACTCAAGATCATTCTCATTATTAATAATTGATCCATACTCATAGGAAGCATAGAACTTTAATTGTGAAATCGTGATAGCTTCTTTTACAGAAAAAGCAAAAGCAATCTCTTCCCCTGTTCTATCGCTATTGATAGACGATTTCAACCTACCTTGAAGACCTGCGTTATTATCCAAATTGGCACCATTGAAAAGAAGTTGATCTGGAACATCATCTCTTCTTGGAGCTTTATGGAAAGGTACAGCTAGCAAGCTGTTCGCAAGAATAATCATCAAGATTAGTGTTACGAGTTTTTTCATTAATTTTCCTCCGTTTTAATTTGTAAGAATTTTTTATCTTTACTCTCAGGAATTTCTAAAATCGCACTAGATACTATGTCTGTGCAGTAATTATTTTTCATTTTAATATTAGTCCTCCTCATTTTAAATTTAACAACCGTTAAATAGAAAGAAACAGTACAATACACCCCAAATTTAACTAATGCAAACAGCATTGTCAATAAAAAAAACATATATATCACTTTCTCAAACATAAGCCAAGGCTAAAAAGAAAAATATTACTACCATTCTTCTTAATCTTTGCCTACATTCCTGATCATTGCTCCAAGGATATCCGAAAAGAATTATGTCCGGCTTAAACCCAGTAGCTATGCTCTTTTGTTTTGCAAGTTAAATAATACCATCCCTTCATATAATAAAATTCGTGTCTAAATCTCCAAGCCTCTTTCCAGATATTCATACAAGACCTCTTTAAACTTAACCTTTCCTTGAACTTCATCTTAGATCTTATATTTATTAGTCAAGTAACCATCTTTAGAGTTCGCCTATGATTAGGTAATATAGCACCATTGTAAATAAAAATCAAGAAAAATATTTTTTTTATGCAAACTATTTACTTATTCAGCTAAAAAAGCATAGCCGGAGCTATGCTTTAATTGAAAGTTGAAAATTGAAAATCAACCACCCTGTCAAACTTCGTTTGCCACCCCTCTAAGAGGGGAATCTTTGTCGAAATTTATAGCGATATTGTTATTTATTCTGAGGTAGAGACGATGGGTGCTTTGCGTCTTCACTACTAAAAAACAGCAACATTAAAAATCATAATCCTTCAAATACCTAGCCTACCCCAATATAATACATTAATTGATAGACCAAATTACACGAAAAAAAACTTGATTATTTAATTATAAGGATATATATTATGTAATGGTCAAGAACATATTTACAAATGATAAAATCTTTAGGTATATGTATTTACAAATTCGCTAAAAAATATAAAATTTTACGAACCCGCCCAGGCGGAGAAATCTTATCTTTAAACCATAATTAACTAGTTTATTATCAAAAAGGAGAAAACAATGAGTAAAAAGAAATTCATGACTTGCGACGGAAATACAGCCGCAGCTCATGTAGCTTACATGTTTAGTGAAGTAGCCGCTATCTACCCTATTACGCCATCATCAGATATGGCAGAAAAAGTAGATGATTGGTCTGCTCACGGAATGAAAAATATTTTTAATGAAACTGTGAAGGTTTCAGAAATGCAATCTGAGGGTGGTGCCAGTGGTGCTGTTCACGGATCTTTACAAGCCGGTGCTTTAACTAGTACTTTTACCGCTTCTCAAGGTCTCTTACTAATGATTCCTAATATGTATAAGATCGCAGGTGAATTACTTCCCGGTGTTTTCCATGTTAGTGCCAGATCTTTGGCAGCTCAAGCCCTTTCTATTTTTGGAGACCACTCTGATGTTATGAGTGCTCGTCAAACCGGTTTTGCCTTCCTTTCTTCAGGCAGTGTTCAAGAGATTATGGATCTTGCAGGAATTGCTCACCTATCAGCAATCAAGTCATCTGTACCTTTCGTTCATTTCTTTGACGGTTTTAGAACTTCTCATGAAATTCAAAAAGTTGAATACTTCGACAAAGAAGAATTAGCTCCATTAGTTGACCAGCAAGCTCTAAAAAGATTTAGAGATAAAGCTTTAAATCCTGAAAATCCGGTAACTCGTGGTACTGCTCAAAACCCTGATATTTACTTCCAAGCTAGAGAAGCTGCTAACAAATTCTACGATCAAACTGCTGATATTGTTAATGATTACATGCAAGAAATTAGCAAATTAACAGGTAGAGAATATGCTCCATTTAGATACTATGGTCACCCTGAAGCTGAAAATATTATTATTGCAATGGGATCTGTAAATCAAACAATCCGTGAGGTAATTGATTATAAATTGCAAAATGATGAAAAAGTTGGTTTAATTCAAGTTCACCTTTACAGACCATTCTCAGCTAAATATTTCTTTAATGTCTGTCCAAAAACAGTTAAAAAAATAGCCGTTTTAGATAGAACTAAAGAACCTGGTGCTAATGGCGAGCCTCTTTATCTTGATATTAGAGATTTATTCTATGGCAAAGAAAATGCTCCTTTGATTGTTGGTGGTAGATATGGACTGTCTTCAAAAGATACTACTCCTGCTCAAATAGTTGCAGTTTACGACAATCTTAAAATGAACGAACCTAAGAATGGTTTCACTATTGGTATCAATGACGATGTAACCTTTAAATCTCTTCCTATTGGAGCCGTAGTCGATGTAACTCCGGAAGGAACTTATCAAGCAAAATTCTATGGTTTAGGAGCTGATGGTACTGTTGGTGCAAATAAGAACTCTATTAAAATTATTGGGGGATCTACTGATAAATACTGCCAAGGTTATTTTGCTTATGATTCTAAAAAATCAGGTGGCTACACAGCATCTCACTTAAGATTTGGAGACAAACCAATCCAAAGTCCTTACCTTATTAATAGTGCGGACTTTATTGCTTGCCATGTTCCGGCTTACCTAACTAAGTATGATGTCTTAAAAGGTTTAAAACCGGGAGGATCATTCTTACTAAACTCTCTTGAAGATGCTGAAACAACTAAGAAAAATCTTCCTGATCACATGAAGAAATACATGGCTGAAAATAAGATTAAATTCTACATCATCAACGCAACTGCAATTGCTGAAGGAATTGGACTTGGAAACAGAACTAATACCATTATGCAATCTGCTTTCTTTAAAATTACCGGAGTAATCCCTTACGAAAAAGCTGTTGAAGAAATGAAAGCTGCAATCGTAAAATCTTATGGAAAAAAAGGTCAGCATATTATTGATATGAACTATGCTGCTGTTGATAAAGGTGGAGAAGTTGAGCAAGTTGAAGTTCCTGCTGAATGGAAAGATATTGACGCTAAACCTTTTGCTCCTGAAGCCCTAGGTGAAAGACCGGATTTCATTAAGAATATTGCAGATACTATCAACGCTCAAAATGGAGACAATCTTCCTGTTTCTGTATTTAACGGAATTGAAGATGGAACTTTCCCTGCCGGAACAACTGCCTTTGAAAAAAGAGGGGTTGCTGTTAATGTTCCTGAATGGCAGAGCGAAAATTGTATCCAGTGTAACCAATGTGCTTATGTATGTCCTCACGCTGCTATCAGACCATTCCTAATTAATGAAGAAGAGGCAAAGGGTTTACCGGAAGATACTAAAACTATTAAACCTGTTGGAAAACAATTCGCTGATTTACGCTATAAAATCCAAGTTTCAACTCTAGATTGTACCGGTTGTGGTAACTGTGCCGATGTTTGTCCTGCTCCTAAAGCTAAAGCTCTGGTAATGAAACCTTTAGCTACTCAAAAGGATGAAGTTGAACGCTGGAACTATATGGAGAAAAATGTTAGCTATAAAGATAATCTTGTAGATAAAAAAGCTAGCGTTAAAAACTCTCAATTCTCACAGCCTCTATTTGAATTTTCAGGAGCTTGTGCCGGTTGTGGAGAAACTCCTTATATTAAACTTATTACCCAACTTTATGGTGAAAGAATGATCATTGCTAACGCTACAGGTTGTTCTTCTATCTATGGTGGATCTGCTCCTAGTACTCCTTATTGTAAAAATGCGGTAAGTGGCAAAGGACCTGCTTGGGCTAACTCATTATTTGAAGATAACGCAGAGTATGGCTATGGCATGGCTCTTGCGGCTTCTAAAATGATGGATAGACTTAAGCTAAAAATGGAAGCTAACCTTGAAAATGTTTCTGCTGAACTTAAAGAAGCTTTTGAAGCTTGGCTTAAGGCTAATGCTGAGGATGCAACTTGTGAAGAAGAAACAAAAGCGATGCTTCCTCTATTAGAAAAAGAAAATTCAGAATTGGCTAAAGAAATTCTTGACCTAAAACAGTATTTGATCAAGAAGTCTGTATGGATTTTCGGTGGTGATGGCTGGGCTTATGATATTGGCTACGGCGGATTAGATCATGTTCTTGCAAGTGGTGAAAATGTAAATGTTCTAGTAGTTGATACAGAGGTTTATTCTAATACCGGTGGACAATCTTCTAAAGCTACTCCTGTAGGTGCGGTTGCTAAATTTGCAGCTTCAGGTAAGAAGATTAGAAAAAAAGATCTTGGAATGATGGCAATGAGCTATGGATATGTTTATGTTGCTCAAGTAGCAATGGGTTCTAACCAAGCTCAATATCTTAAAGCATTAAAAGAAGCTGAAGCTTATAATGGACCTTCTTTAATCATTGCTTATGCACCTTGTATTAACCACGGCTTAAAAGCAGGAATGGGTAAAACTCAAAAAGAAGAAAAGAATGCGGTAACTTCAGGATACTGGCATCTTTATAGATTCAACCCACTCCTAGCAGAGCAAGGTAAAAATCCATTTACACTAGATTCTAAGGAACCAAAATGGGAGCAATTCCAAGAATTTTTAGGTGGTGAGGTCAGATATACAGCTCTTAAAAAATCTTTCCCTAAAGAAGCTGAAGAGCTATTTAAGGCTGCCGAAGAAAATGCAAAATGGAGATATAATAGCTATCAAAGACTAGCTAAGTTAGAGTATTAATAATATTTTAATTTGAACATAATACCATAGGCATCCTTGCCTATGGTATTATCCTAATCTTAGTTTCTGTAGGATTTAATCCTGTGATAACTATATAATAAAAATTTCTACAATCAATAATTCGGCTCGTATATAGATATACAAATTATTTTGTTATCCAATCTGAGCTCACACAACAAGGAAATACTATGGAAAAACTTTATGACCAAAAACTTGAAGGATTGCTTTCGGAAGAAAGATCTTTGAAGTCTTATAAAATTCCTAAATCTTTATGCAAGCAATTGGATTATGCAATGATTGATTTTGAGATGAATAGGCAAGATATGGTAACAGTTGCTCTCTTAGAATTTATCAAAAAGCATAAAGATCATTTAGCGGTAATTAACAAAAGCATTAGTAAATACCTTAAATAAAATATCCATCGCTTAAAGTATAAATCTTATCTGCATGTGATGCAATTTCAGGAGAATGGGTAACTAAAATAATTGAAGTCTTCTTGCTACGGATTTGATCAAAAATATCCATAACAGCTTTAGACGACTTACTATCTAAATTACCTGTTGGCTCATCTGCAATTAGAAGTTTTGGAGAATTGACCAAGGCTCTGGCAATAGCAGTTCTCTGCCTTTCTCCTCCCGACATCTCTGAAGGATAATGATTAAGCCGATGATCAATCTTAAGAAAGGTTGCTAATTTTTGCACTACTCGTGTTATTTCTTGATTAGATTTCTGATTATAGAGCATGGGTAGTGCAATATTTTTTTTAGCACTAATATTTTTTATCAAGTTGAAATTCTGAAAAACAAAACCCAGATAGCGATTTCTAAATTTGGAAAGTTCAGCATCACCTAATTTGCTTACATCCCTACCACCTAAATAAAATTTTCCCTCAAAATCCTGATCCAAAAGACCCAAAATATTTAAAAGAGTGGACTTTCCCGATCCTGAAGGTCCCATAATCGCAATATATTCATTTTCATTAATAGAAAAATTAATATTATGGAGTACTTCTACTTGATTACTATATGATTTACTAATATTTTCTAAGGTAGCTATATTATTGATAAGATCTCCTCAGATGATTATGAGTACTGAATTGAGGAAGATTATTTTGTAATGCAAAAAATCGTAGAGACGCAAAGATACTTGCGTCTCTACAAATTTAAACCTAGAGACAAGGTCCACATTTTTCAATCTCTTTAGCAAGAGGATTATCAGTGTAGTTTTTGAAATTTTCAATAAACTTTTCTGCTAAGAAATGAGCCGTTTCATCAAACTTCTCTTTGTCTTTCCAAATATTTCTAGGGTGGAAAATATCGCTATCAAATCCTGCTAGATTCTTTGGAATAGACAGTTTAAAGCATTTTGTTTTTACAAATTCGGCTTTAGCCAGTTCTCCTGAAAGAATTGCATTTATCAATTTTCTGGTAGTTTTAAGATCGATTCTTTCTCCAACACCATAAGATCCGCCAACCCAGCCGGTATTCACTAGCCAAACTTTAGCTCCATGCTTGCGAACTTTTTCCATCAATCTTTCTGCATAAACCATTGGATGTAAAAGCAAGAAAGCAGCTCCAAAACAAGCAGAGAAAGATGGTTTTGGTTCTTTAAGTCCTCTTTCTGTTCCGGCAACCTTAGCTGTATAACCTTGTAAGAAATAATATTGAGCTTGATCTTCATCAAGTTTTGAAACCGGAGGCAGAACACCATAGGCATCACAAGTCAAAAAGATGACATTCTTAGCATGCCCTGCACTTGAAATTGGCTTAACAATATTATCAATATGATAGATTGGATAAGAAACTCTACCATTTTCTGTTTTAGACTTATCATCAAAATCAACTTCTTTAGCATCGTTGTAAACCACATTTTCTAAAAGAGCATCCTTTCTGATAGCATGGTAAATTTCAGGTTCTTTTTCTTCTTTAAGTCCGTAAGTCTTAGCATAGCAACCACCTTCAAAATTGAAGATTCCATTATCATCCCAGCCATGCTCATCATCTCCAATCAAAGAACGATTAGGGTCTGTGGAAAGAGTCGTTTTCCCGGTCCCTGATAATCCAAAGAAAATAGCACTAACTCCATCAGCTCCAACATTAGCACTACAGTGCATTGCCGCAATGTTCTTTAGAGGAAGAAAGTAATTCATCATTGAGAAGAATCCTTTTTTGATTTCTCCTCCGTACCAAGTACCGCCAACTACAGCTCTTTTTTCTTTTAAATTGAAAGCAACGAAAACATCACTATTCAAATTATCTTCTTTATAATCTTCATTCTTGGTCTTGCAGGCATTTAGCATTACAAAATCAGGTTTAAAATCTTTCAATTCTTCCTCAGTTGGACGAATGAACATATTTTTAACGAAATGAGCCATCCAAGCAACTTCTGTTATAATCCTAATTTTCATTCTAGTATCTTCATTTGCTCCTACATAGCCATCTTGAACATAAAGCTTTCTGCCATTTAAACGATCTCTAGCTTTACCGTAAAGCCTTTTCCAAACCTCGGGACTGATTGGTTTATTATCAGAAACATCATCCGGATTTTTCTTCCACCAGATATTATCTCTACTAGTTTCTTCATCCACAATATATTTATCTTTGGGGCTTCTACCTGTAAAAATACCGGTATCTACCGCTACAGCTCCTAAACTAGTAATGGTTCCTTTTTCGTAACCTGTTAATTCTTCAGCTGTTTCATGTTCAAAAAGTTCGTCATAACTTAAATTATAATATAAAGTATCTACTTGCTCAATACCATAATCCTTAAGTTGCTTTAAAACCTCCTTCATTTTCTACCTCTTAATTTTATTGCTTCTATTTTAAAATGCCAAATATTAAATATTAAACATCAAATTTAAAAAAGCGAATTTAAACTACTAGCCTAGATAATGCAACATCTTTTTTTTATTTTTTTTGGGGAAAAATTAGAAAAAAACAGAGAAGATCCCAAAAGAGTCATCATCACTCTCAACTTACTCTAAAAATCTTTTTCTTTTGGGGGATAATTTGGAATAATATTGTAGAGACGCAAGATTGCGCCCCTACTTTCAGATAAATTAATAAGCTAAAGTCTGCGGACCATTTCCGGTTTCATACTCTATAACATCAGCTTCAGTATTTCTAATGTCTAAAACAATTAACTTATTTTGACTAAACAAAGGAAACATAATTTTACCTTCAAAATAAATTATATCCATAATTCCTGAATCAGGAGAATCATAAACAGGATCATCTTCGCCTTGAATGATTTCTAAGGAATTTGCATCATAAGAAATAACCTTTCCAAAGCCACTAAAATCAGGATTCATTCCTGAAATAGAAACGAAAACTTGATTAGCTTTTTTATCATAAGCCATCGCTCCCGGACTAGAGCCGAGGGCTAAACTGTCAACAATATCAAAAGACTCTCCATCAACTTTGTAAACCACTCCCTCAACACTAGCATAATCACCTTTACATAAAACATGTAGATCACCTTGTTTATCAACTAATAAATCAGAAACATTAACACCGGTCAAAACACTATCAACAATCTGCTTAGTTGAAGAATTAATTTTGAGAACATATTCCGGCTCATAAGTGAAATTCCAATTAGGATCAACAGTATAATTATTTCTGTTTACGAAAACAGAACCATCAAAAGTACAGATTGCATCAGATCCGTTATTATGAGCATAAATATCGATTTCATCATGATAACTAGAATTATCAAGATCGCGAATTTGAACTTTGGAATAATTAGTAGCTGTTACATACCCTTTAGAACCTACGAAATCAACAAACATCGGCATGCAAGAAGTTGCCATTGTCATAGCATCAATATTGGTTAAGCTATCCTTATTGATAAGTTGTAAATTATTGTTTCCGGAATTAACAACCACAATCTTATTCCCAACAACCTTAATATCATTAGGAAATTTTCCTAATGGAAGCACATCATTAGAAATTTCACCATTGCTGATTACTGATAAAGTCCCAACTTCACCAAGAGAATTTACTAAGTAAACTTTTTTATCTTGTCCATCTCCACCATTGGAAGAATCGTCTTCAGAACAAGAAAAAACTAGCATTGCAGCCAAAAAGGCTAATAATAATTTTTTCATTTTTCATCCTTTTTAATTAAATTGATAATTGATAGTGAATTGATAGCTCCTACCCGGCATTGGGATTTGATAAACAAGCTGATATTGTTCATCTAGGAGATTTTTCACCTGAATTTTTAAATTTATTTTTCCTAAATCTAATAGCTTTCTCTGATAACTGATCCCGGCATCCACCAGATAAAAAGGATCAATATCAATACTATTCGTTTCGTTAAGATACATTTTTCCGGTGTAATTTACAAGGCTAAAAATTTCAAAATTAGCAATTCTTAATTTTGAATTTATTTTTGAGGCTATAAATGGTCTATAAATTATTCTTTTATTATCGGTTGAATTCTTGTTGGTATAGGCTCTAGTATCCATAAAATTTAAAGACCAGTTCAAATCAAAATAATCTAAATAAAAATAAGAAAGCCTATTTTCATTCCCCAAAATAAGCCCGCCTTCCTTATTAATAGGAATATACTTGCCACTAGAATTTTTAACCCAAATAATTAAATCTTTTAATCTTTTATAATAAATAGTATTTTCTAGTTCAACTTTAGAATCTCCAAATTTCATCTCAAATAAAGAGCGACCCTCAATTGTTCGGCTAATTTCTTCTTTTAAATTTTGATTGCCACTGCTAAAAGTATTATTTATCCAAAAAAGGGAACTAAAATCGGGCAAATTCATTGATTTAGAATATTTTAAACTTAAATTTAGGTCTGTGATTTCATTAAATCTCTGACGAAAGCTAAGTTCTTCAGAAAAAAGAAAAATAAACTTTTTGTTAATTGTATTGGAGTAAAGCCTAATAATAGCCTGATTAGTTAATCTCCTCTTACTAGAAAAACTATGAGCAAAACGCATTTTTTGTACTAAAGAAAAATTATTTCTCTTCCTCAAACCGTTTATTTTGGGAGAATCTGCCGTTTCTCTTTCGTATTCTAATTGATTATCAATTCCAATCCCAAACCAAACGGTGTAATAATAAGAAAGTTTCAAAAATAAATTAGTCAGATCCTCTTTGCTATCAGTCTTGTAAATAGCCATTTTGGAATCAATCAATGTATGCTTATTTAGCTGACTATAAACTGTTTGGAATTCTAATCTATTTCTCTTCCATTTTAAATTGAAAGCTTGGCGAAGTGACTTTTGGTAACTATTTGAAAAGAGAAAATCATAATTTCCATAAAGATCATCTTGAGAATAAGCCAGTAGATAACTGAGGATGAAACTTTGCTCTCTAAAATCAAATTTATCTTTAAAATTAAAATTTAATTTCTGCTCGGCTGCTCCCTCATTAATTCTAGGAATATTAGGATGATGAAGATAGCGATAACGGTCGACTTTAGCGGCATTGATATAGGAAAAATTATTCTCAAAATCTTGGTACTGTAAACTAGCATAAAACTGATGATTTTTTATTTTAAAGGATTTAAAAATAGAAAAATTATGATTATTAAATCCCTCAGGCTTAAATTTATCTCTATCGGATTGATAATATTTTTCAGAAAAAGAAATTCTAGTTTGATTATTTTCGAAATTTTCTTTGGTTACAATATTAATAATTCCACCAATACCGGTAGCTGATAATCCTAAATTACCACTTTTATAAATTTCTACTTTTTCAATTGAGGCGGGAGCGATTGTATTTAGATCAAAATCTTGGTAGAGAGCAGAATTAAGCTTCATCCCATCTACCATAATAATAGTATGATTATTTTTTGATCCTCTAATGGCTAATTTTCCATTTTCGTTAATCTTAACATTGGCAGAACTTTTAAGAAGGATCTCTTCTAGAGCAATTCCTGTTATTTTCTCCGGCTTATCAAAAGAAATAACTTCTTTAGATATTTCTTTTTCAAAATCTTCAAGTAACACAATCTCATCTAAAAGATAAGCTTTTGAAGCTAAAAAAAATCTTTGTTCTTGTAATTTCTGCTTACCAATAATAATCTTTTTTTCAAAATCTTGATAAGAAAGATGACTGATCTTTAGCTGATACTCGCCTGCTTTTAATTTTTTAAAAACAAAAGATCCATCTTCCTGACTAACAGTCATTTTCTTATTAAAATCCTCATTTTCCAAAAAAATATGAGCATCTGAAACTATCTTTTGGGTTTCTTGATCAAAGATTCTGCCTTCAAGAGTCCAAGATTTAAGATTTTGAAAACAAAAAACAAGGATTAAGAATAATAATATTTTTTGAAGATTATAATTTTTCATTTTAACAGCTATACAATTTTAAAACAATCCCTCATTATGCTTTATAAGCGGCGTAAAGCCTTCTTCCCTACTACTAAATTAACATCTGTTTCTTTAATGATCAAGAATTTTATGCCTCAAGAAGTGAAAATCATTACTATGAATCTTCTGTGGGAGCAACGCCTTATGCTTGACAAAAAAATTCTAGACCCACGAAGTAGCAGCCTAAACTCAGATCGTACTGCCTAAAAATCCGCCTATTTAATCCTTTTTCAAAAAATCTCTAAAAAAAAATAAATATTTTACTTGCTAAAACAAAGTAAATTCATAACTTATTCCAAAGTTTAGAAATTATTTTGCTACTATTGTGGCAACTAAACCGAAATACAAACTCCATACTAAGTTGTAAATTACATTATATTTACAGATAAGACCTCGTTGGTCATAGCTAAAATATAGTAAAATATAGAATTACTAATAAATTATTTAATAACTAAAGAAAAAGGAGAAATTTCTATGGGAAACATAGAGTTATTATTCTGGTTTGTTCCTTTTGGAGCTGTGGTAGCTTTAATTTTTGCCATGATTTTTTATAAAAGCATGATGAAAGCTCCTGAGGGAAGTGACAAAATGAAAGAAATTGCCAAACATGTTAGAGATGGAGCAATGGCTTATTTAAAACAGCAATATAAAATTGTAAGCATCTTTTTTATTGTTGCATGTATTAGTTTAATAATTATGGCATTTGGCTTTAATTTGACTTCTAAAATTGTACCTTTTGCCTTTTTAACAGGAGGTTTTTTCTCTGCTTTAGCGGGCTACCTTGGAATGCTCACTGCAACCAATGCCAGTAGCAGAACTGCTGAAGGTTGTAAAAATTCTTTAAACGATGGTTTGAAGGTTTCTTTTAGAAGTGGAGCAGTAATGGGAATGGTTGTTGTTGGTCTTGGACTTTTGGATATTGCTCTTTGGTTTATTGGACTAAGATATATTGCTCCTAAAATGGGATATGTATTTACTCTTAAAGAAATCACCCTAACTATGCTTTCTTTTGGAATGGGTGCTTCCTTGCAAGCTTTATTTGCCAGAGTTGGGGGAGGTATTTATACTAAAGCTGCCGATGTTGGAGCTGATCTTGTAGGTAAAGTTGAAAAAAATATTCCTGAAGATGACCCTAGAAACCCTGCTACTATTGCTGATAATGTAGGTGATAATGTGGGTGATGTTGCCGGTATGGGAGCAGACCTTTACGAATCTTATGTTGGTTCTATCTTAGCTGCGGCGGCTCTTGGAGTAGCAGCTTTTGCCGGAAAAGGTTTAGAACTTAATTCTGTATTACTACCGATGATTATTGCTGCTGTTGGGATTATCTTATCAATCTTTGGAATTTTTGCTGTTAAAACTAAAGAAAATGCTTCTCAGAAAGAGCTTTTAAACGCTCTTGCCAGAGGTGTGAATTTAAGCTTTATTACTATTGCTCTTGCTTCTGCCGGTGCAGTTTATTTGCTTCTTCCTAATAATTTCAATATTTTTGGAGCAATTATGGCGGGTTTAATTTCCGGTTATATTGTGGGAAAAGCAACTGAATACTATACTTCTGAAGAGTATAAACATGTTAAGGGAATTTCTGATCAAGCTAAAATGGGACCTGCTAATGTAATTATTGATGGTTTTGCTGTTGGACAATTTTCAGTGGGTATTCCGGTAATTACAATTGTAATCGGTATTTTAGTTTCTTACTATTTTGCCGGAGGAACTACCAGTGCTGCGATGGGTCTTTACGGAGTTAGTATGGCTGCTGTTGGCATGCTTTCTTCTCTTGGAATTCAATTAGCTACTGATGCTTTTGGTCCGATTGCAGACAACGCCGGAGGTAATGCAGAAATGAGCGGACTTGATCCTTCTGTAAGAAAGAGAACTGATGCTTTAGACAGTCTTGGTAACACAACTGCTGCTACAGGAAAAGGTTTTGCGATTAATTCTGCGGCTTTAACAGCTCTTGCTCTCCTATCATCTTATGTAGAAGAGGTTAGAATCACCTTAGAAAGAATTGGCGTTAATACTATGGAAGTTGCCGGAAAAACTATTCAAACAGCCAACGCTACTTTAGCTGATTTCATGGCTTATTACGATGTAACTCTAATGAATCCTAAAGTTATTGGTGGACTTTTCCTAGGTGGAATGACTGCTTTTGTATTTTCTGCTCTAACGATGAAAGCTGTTGGTAGATCTGCCGGTGCAATGGTTGAAGAAGTTAGAAGACAGTTTAGAGAAATTAAGGGAATCCTCGAAGGTAAGGCAACTCCTGACTATGCTTCTTGTGTAGAAATTTCAACCAAAGGAGCTCAAAAAGAAATGATTATGCCTGCTCTAATCGGTGTTCTTTTCCCTATTATTACTAGTGTTCTTTTAGGTGTAGCCGGAGTTATGGGATTTTTAGCAGGAGTATTACTAAGTGGTCTTTTACTTGCTATTTCAATGGCTAGTAGTGGTGGTGCTTGGGATAATGCTAAAAAATATATTGAAAGTGGTGTCAATGGAGGTAAAGGATCTGATGCTCATAAAGCTGCTGTAGTTGGTGATACTGTTGGTGATCCTTTCAAGGATACTTCCGGACCATCTCTTAATATTTTAATCAAACTTTCGACTATGATTTCTATTGTTTTTGTAGGACTGGCAGTTTCTGCTCATATTTTATAGAAATCAGCTAATTTTGATAATAAAAAAACCGCTTAATAAGCGGTTTTTTTTATAGATCTTCCTAATAATTTATAAACTAGCAATAAAATCTTTCGCAAACTCAAGATCGCTATATTTTTCAAAAATATTCCCAATTACAATAAAATCCGCTCCGGCAGCTTTAATCGCCTTGGCTTCTGCTACAGTTTTAATCCCTCCTCCAACAATCAAAGGAATATCCAGCTCCTTTTTAACAGCTCTTACAATAGCTTCAGAAATAGGTTTTTCTGCTCCACTTCCGGCTTCAAGATAAACATAATTCATTCCTAAATACTGAGCAGCAAGAGCATGACTGGTAATACTATCAAGATCAGCTTCATTGAGGGGACTTGTTTTGCTAATTCTTTCAACAGCTGTTTCTTTGCCTGTTTTAACTAAAATATAACCTGTTGGCAAAACTTTTAAGTTCATCTTTTTAAGATGCTTCGCAACTTTAACATGGGTCTCAATTAAATATTTAGGATCTCTCCCACTAACTAACGAAATAAATAAAACTCCATCGGCCTTAGCAGTCAATTGCTTTGGAGAACCCGGAAAAATAATTAATGGTAAATTGCTATTTTCTTTGATTATCTGAGCTGCTTGATCAATGCTATTTATTAAAGGTTGACTTGAACCAATAAAAAAACAATTAACCCCTAACGATTCATAAGCTCTAACCTTAGCTGCGAGAGTCGCAAGATCTATCTTATCGGGATCAATTAAAATGATCAAACCTTTTTTATTTTTACTTAATTCAAGCATTCTACCTCATTTTTTTTAAAAATATAATTAAACTTTTTTACTAAGTCAATTTTAAAGGTTAAATTTATTCTCCTAAAAAAGACATCAGCATAGGAGCGGTGTAGTAGCATAAGCTCATCCAAGGTTTATAGCTATTCATCAGTGATAGCAAGTGGATATTTTTTTCTTTCAAAACCTTGCATTTCAGCCTCTTGATAGTAGCCTAAGCATAACAATAATTATATGTAATAGTTTTCACCCTACTTATCTCTTCTTGACATAGTAGCGTCTTCCTCTAAAAATAGTATTCCTTTTTAAATTATTGATCTTTTTAAACTGAGACTGTTTCATTTTAAACTTGTTACATATCTTGGCAATCGAATCCCCATTTTTAGCTTTATAAATCCTAAAATGATAGCCTCTGATCCAAAGAGCCGATCCCGCAGGTAAGAATTTTTTAGAAGTTGTTCTAGGATTCCATCTTTTGAGATCTTTTACACTAACCTCAAATAGGGAAGCAATCAAAGAAAGATTATCTCCTTTACGAATAGTGTATTTTATTTTTTCATATTTAGAATTTGATTTTTGCTTCTTATGAGAAGATTTCTTTGGTTTATATTTTTGAGGATTTTTTAAATAAGCATAGTAGGCTTTTAAATATTTAGCACTTTGATCTTTAGAAGCTACCTTTTTTAAATCATGTTTCTTAGGATTTTTTAAAATGATTGAGAGAGCTAGAAAATCTGCAAGCTTATTATTAAGAATATCTTTTTCACTAAAAGAAGATTTAAAAGAAAAATCTCGCTCACTGACAACAGAGGAAATAATATAAGCCGGATTATTTTTATGCTTAGTCTTTTTTATTTTATTTAAAACATAGCCGGTACTTGCCCCAACATCATCTCTAATTTTCTTATGAGTTCTGCCAAGCCCCCAAATTCCGCCATTCTTTTTGATCCGATAGCTAGTTACTGTTGCCGGAATATAGCGGTAATTTTCATCCAGATTAGCTTCTTTGAGAACTTTGTTTAAAAATTTATCATATTTGGAAAAGCGAATATAAGTCTCATTCAGATTTTGTTTATCTTGCAAATATTCTTGATATAGCTCATAAACTTCTTTCATAAAATCACTGCTTAATTTGGTTTTGTCTCCAAGGATTTTTTTAGTCTGATTTTTAAGATAGAGGTACTCCTTATTATTCTGCTCCACAGAAACGACCTCATTCTTAGGAGTTTTTTCTTGAGCAATTTCAACAAGAGTATTTTCATCAGTAGCTGCTAAATTAAATTTGCCGTAGAGAATCTTATAAAGCTCAAAAAGATCAATCTCAAAATCCTTCTTATTATCTTTGGAAAGCTCCTTTAAGAAATCTTGAAGCATCACAGAATCGCCAACTTTTTCATCTCCGTAGATAATTTCTAAGGTTTCTAATAAATTATCAAACTGAATCCTCGCCGGCAGCAAATCTCCGGCATTATAAAAATCAATAATTTCGTGATATTTTCTTTCACATTTAATAATTAAATCAGATTTATAAATCTCAATCATTCCTTTTTCATTGGGATTATCATCAATTAAAAGTTCATCAATCGTTATGAAAGAATCTTTATTTTTAATCTTAGGATCTTGGTTTGCTACTGAAGAAGTTGTACTTAAACAGGAACTAAGTAATAAAAGAATAATTATTAAACCCAAATAGCTAAATTTTGAAAATGCTCTCATCTTCCCTCCTAAGATCTACCAAATTTTTTATTAATTTCTTTCAGACTCATATTGATTATCACTGGTCTTCCATGAGGACAAACAAAAGGGAATTTACATAAGAAAAGGTCATTCACAAGTGAGATCATTTCCTCGGGAGTTAAAAGCTTGCCTGCTTTAATAGCCTTTTTACAAGAGTAAGAAGCTGCAATCGCATCTATTTTATTCATCTGTTTGACTTGATGGAATTTTTTATAATAATCCAAAAGTTCCAAAAATTCCTTTTTCTCATCTCCAGATTCAGCTCCCCCCGGAATCCCTTCAATTAAAATAGTATTGCCCCCAAAATCTGAAATTGTAAAGCCAATTTTTTCAAGTTCTCCGCGAATCCCATTCACCAAATATTTATCCTCAAAAGAAAGATCTATCTTAACAGGAAAGAGTAGTGCCTGAGACTCCATTTTACCATCAGCAGTCAGCCCTGCTAAAGTTTTTTCGTAGAGAATCCTTTCGTGAGCTACATGTTGATCAATTATAGCAACTCCGGAATCTATTTGAACAAAAATATAAGTATTGTGAAGCTGCCAAATTGACTCCTTAACAATTTGTTCCAACTCTAATTTTAAAATTTCCGATCCTGATTTTTGAGGTTTGAAAAATTTCTCAATTTTCTTGGGACTATTATAAATTTCTCTAGCCCCTTGATTATAAATTTCTTCTGCTTCGGCAAGATCATTTAGCGGCTGATGATTTAAATTGTAATTATAAAGATTATTATCCAAATCCTCCTCTGTAGCCTCAGCTAATTCCTCTAAATTGAGGTTTTTGGCTGTTTCTTTTTTTTCAAAGAAATTTATTTGAGTAGCCTCTTCTTCCTTTAAAGAAATTTGAGCAGGATTGTTTGTATCCCCAGAAACTAATTTTTCTGATTCATCATCTGTATAATTATAAAGAGAAAATTGCCCTAAAATATCTTGACTAATTGCTTTAGTAACTAATCTTCTGATATAATGTTCATCATGAAATTTAACTTCCATTTTACTCGGATGAACATTAACATCAACTTTACCGGCAGGAATATTTAAAAATAAAATAAAAAAGGGGTAATAGCCCGGTTCTAAAAGATTTTTCAACCCTTGAAAAACGCTATAACTAATCATTCTATTTTCCACAATTCTGTGATTAACAAATAAAAGTTGATTATCTTTGTTCTTTCTGGATAATTCTTTTTTACCAACGAAGCCACTAACAGCATATTCCCCATCTGCAAGATTGATAAAAAGTAAATTTTCTCTTTCAACTTCGGGATAAATAGCTCTGATCCTTTCCTCTAAAGTTGATCCTTTTAAATCAAAAATAATTCTATCATTATGAATTAATTTAAAACTAATCTCATAATGGGAAATAAAAACTTTTTTTAAATAACTATAAATATAACGGTATTCGGTTTTATCATCTTTCAAGAATTTTCTACGAGCAGGAATATTATAAAAAAGAGACTTTATTTTAATATCTGTGGAGCAAGAAATTGGAGCCGGAATAATTTTTTTTACAAGTCCTCCCTCAATTAATAAACTCTTCCCTTCGCTGGTACCGACCGGCTTAGAAGTAGCACTAACTTTACTAACAGCAGCAATACTTGGCAGAGCCTCCCCCCTAAACCCCATTGTCTCAATAGATTCCAAATCATCAAAAGATTTTATCTTAGAAGTTGCATGTCTTTCAAATGCTAAAAGTAAATTATCTTCATCCATCCCAATTCCATTATCCATGACTTGGATATGACTCTTCCCTCCATTTTCTAAAATAATTGTAATTTTAGTACTTTTGGCATCTAGCGCATTTTCAACCAATTCTTTAACAACTGAAAAGGGTCTATTAACAACTTCTCCTGCTGCAATTTTGTTGATTAGATTATCTGAAAGTATTTCAATTTTTCCCATTTTTATCTCTTTAATATTTTAAATTAAATTAAACTTTGTAAAGCATCTTGAGCTAAACAAGACCAAGATTTGCCTGCTTTCGAGAAACGCTAAGCAGCACTTACCTTCAACGAGCTTTCTTAATTGATTAATAGTATTAAATTTTTTTTCTTTTATCAAGCTAAAGATAATTTTAAACAAAAAATAAGCTTTCTGAAAAAACAAACTGAAAGAGAAATGCCCTAATACCCTTGCTAGTTTTCCCAAAATCTAAATATAAATTATTTTGCAAAAATTATCGAAAAGCCTTATTTTATAAAGGCTATTATCTCTATAATAAGAGACTCCTGACTTCCGAAGTAAAAAATGGCTAAGTTTGTAACATCCAATTAATGTATAAGATAATTTTTTTAAATTTTGTTTTTAGGTGTTAAAAGATTTTTTCAAAATCTATTAACTTGCTTTTTCCTTTCTTTTGTAGCCAAAAGAAACAAAACCTCTTCCTTTTCCTGGTAAAAAAGAAGCAAAAGTACCACTTGATCATCGCACGACTATCTTTTTTTAGGTACAGGAAGCGGAGAATTTCGTAAGATTTTAGGTTTTAATACGCTTCGCTATGGATATCGCAACATACTCTAGTGTCGTTTTTAA
>PDWI01001905.1_pt1 | contig 32311 bp, 27 predicted proteins | sample 1430891 | NCBI WGS metagenome assembly PDWI01 (sample SAMN01162508, study PRJNA174530) | Oral metagenome, whole genome shotgun sequencing project. | biome: Marine environment; feature: Marine mammal; material: Swab sample of the gingival sulcus; isolation source: swab sample of gingival sulcus... | reverse complement strand
ACGAAAGAGTTTGTTGTAGGCGACAGCAATGACATTGTAGCGACATTTACGAAAGTTACAGCGGTTGATGAGTTAAATACTGTTAGCGTTCAAGTCTTCCCAAATCCTGCATCTGATTATATTCAACTAAAAGGCTTTGTAATGAATGAAGAAGTTCGTCTAATTACAATAAATGGAAAGCTTGTAAGACGTTTAAGTGTGGATATGACTGGTGCTGCAAAAGTTAATGTTTCTGATTTAGCTCGAGGTCTGTACTTCGTTTGGAGTAGAAGTTCTGTTACAAAATTAGAACTCCGTTAGACTATCTGACAAAATGTCCTAATGGCATATTTATTGTAATTTATAGGGCGTATTAAACATTACTAACAAACTAAAATAATAGAATATGAATATCAAACCATTAGCAGATAGAGTGCTTGTTAAGCCACTACCTGCAGAAGAGAAAACCGTTAATGGGATTATTATTCCAGACTCTGCGAAGGAAAAGCCTGCAAAGGGCGAAGTCCTTGCAGTAGGAACAGGTACGAAGGACGAAGAAATGGTCTTGAAGGTGGGTGACACTGTGCTTTATGGCAAGTATGCTGGCACAGAGGTTGAACACGAAGGACAGAAGTACTTGATTATGCGTCAGTCTGACGTACTAGCAACATTATAGTAAATATATAAACCTCCCCCGCCTGCCAAGGCAGGCACCCCCTCCAAAGGGGGAATGGAGATAGAAGACTAAAAGACAATGGCAAAAGAAATAAAATTTGAAATGGAGGCAAGAGACCTCCTAAAGAAAGGCGTTGATGCATTGGCAAATGCCGTAAAGGTAACGCTTGGTCCTAAAGGGCGTAATGTAATCTTGAGCAAAAGCTTTGGTGCTCCTCATATCACTAAGGATGGCGTATCTGTAGCAAAAGAGATTGAGCTTGATGACCAATTTGAAAATATGGGAGCTCAGCTTGTTAAAGAAGTAGCAAGCAAGACAAACGACGATGCCGGGGACGGAACGACAACTGCTACAATCCTTGCACAAGCTCTTATCAGTGTTGGCTTGAAGAACGTTACTGCGGGAGCTAATCCAATGGATCTTAAGCGTGGTATTGACAAGGCCGTTGCTAAGGTTGTAGAAGGCATTCGCTCAATGGCTATTGAGATCGGAGATGATTTCGATAAGATTGAGAACGTAGCCAAGATTTCTGCTAATGGCGATGAGCATATCGGTCAACTTATTGCTGAAGCTATGCGTAAGGTTAAGAAAGAAGGTGTTATCACTGTAGAAGAAGCTAAGGGAACAGAGACAACTGTAGACATTGTAGAAGGTATGCAGTTTGACAGAGGTTATGTTTCACCTTACTTCGTAACAAACTCAGAGAAGATGATTGCAGACCTTGAGAATCCTTATATCTTGCTTTATGACAAGAAGATTTCTGTTCTTAAAGAGATTCTTCCAATTCTTGAGCAAACAGTTCAAACAGGTCGTCCTCTTTTAATCATTGCTGAGGATATTGAAAGTGAAGCTCTTACTACTCTTGTGGTAAACCGCCTACGCTCTCAGTTAAAGGTTTGTGCTGTCAAGGCTCCAGGTTTCGGAGACCGTCGCAAGGCAATGCTTCAAGATATTGCAATCTTGACAGGTGGAGTGGTCGTAAGTGAAGAGACAGGTGTATCACTTGAAGGTGTAACACTTGAAATGCTTGGACGTGCTGAAAAGGTTAGCGTAGATAAGGATAATACAACCATTGTTAATGGAGCAGGAGATAAACAAGCTATTGCTGACCGTGCTTCACAGATTAAGGCTCAGATGGAGCAGACTACAAGTGATTACGATAAAGAAAAGTTACAAGAGCGTTTGGCTAAACTTGCTGGTGGTGTAGCTGTTCTTTATGTAGGTGCTGCAAGTGAGGTAGAGATGAAGGAGAAGAAAGATCGTGTAGATGATGCTCTTAGTGCGACACGTGCTGCCGTTGAAGAGGGAACAGTCCCTGGAGGTGGTACAGCTTATATCCGTGCAATCAAGGCGTTGGAAACATTGACAGGCGACAACGAAGATGAGACAACAGGTATTGAAATCGTTAAGCGTGCCATTGAAGAGCCATTGCGTCAGATTGTAGCTAATGCAGGTAAGGAAGGAGCTGTTATCGTTCAACGTGTTAAGGAAGGCGAAGGCGACTTCGGTTATAACGCTCGCTTAGATAAGTTTGAAAACCTATATGCTTCAGGTGTCATTGACCCTGCTAAGGTTACACGTGTAGCTCTTGAAAATGCTGCTTCTATTGCAGGAATGTTCCTAACAACAGAATGCGTTGTGGCAGATAAGAAGGAAGACAACCCAGCTCCTGCAATGCCTGCAGGTATGGGTGGTATGGGCGGAATGATGTAGCCCAAGCTTAATAAAGTTCTACAATGGGGGTGTGTCATCATGGCATATCCCCATTTTAGTTTAACAAGTCTATCCTTAATAAAGAAAGCTTGGGTATTTGTAAAAGTGCAAAACTTATTCTAATTTTACTCCGTATAAATTCAAATTAAATAAACATATGAAGAAAATATTGTTGAGAAGCATTGTATTGATTAGCTTAAGCTGTGGGTCTTTGCTTGCACAAGAGATTAAAGAGCCTCTCCTTAGCCCTATCAAGAAGGGAGAGTTGAAGCAAGATGTTTATGAGCTTGCAGATAATCATTTCCTTGGGCGTGAAGCTGGTACAATAAATGAGTTTAAGGGGGCTGTATGGCTCGCCGAAAGAATGCGTCAAGCTGGTATTGAACCGGCAGGAGACGATGGTACTTATTATCAGTTTTTTGACCTCTACTTTCGCCGTCAGGCAGAGAGTAACAGTCTGACAATAGGGGAGAGGAGCTTTAAGCAGTGGACGGACTTTATTCCGACTTCGCTCTATCCAAGTAAGCTAAAAGACTTGGAGATTGAATTTGTGGGGACAGCTTCGCCTGAAGAGCTGTCAAAGCGTTCTTTCAAAGGAAAGGTAGTCGCTGTTGAGGCAAGTCTAGATGGGATCTTTCAAGATATATCACTTTTCCATAAACGATTTTATTACCTAATCCAGCATCGCTATAAGACAGTCTTAGGACAGCAGGGAGCAGAGGCTGTAATCTTCGTGGCAAATGATCTATTTGAAGATAATTGGGACGCTATGCGACATGAGATGATGCGAGGACGTAATGGCATCAAGGGGATTAGAGATAAAGTACTACCAGAGTTGCCCACGATTTGGTTACATAAGAAAGAACTAAGTTTGGTTCAGGATAAGAAGAATAAGTTCTCTTGCGACTTTGATGTAAATCTCTATACTTATCCTTCGGTGAATCTCGTTGGTAAGATTGAGGGGACAGATCCTAAGTTGAAGCATGAATATGTGTTGATCTCTTCGCATCATGACCATGTTGGCGTCAGAGAGGTCGTTGATGGCGATTCTATCATCAATGGAGCAGATGATAATGCCAGCATGTGTGCTGCCGCTTTGGGGGTTGCACGTTCTTTTAAGCAACAGCCAGCTAAACGCTCTACTCTTTTTGTCTTCCATGGGGCAGAGGAGATGAGCCTCTTGGGGTCTCGCTATTTCGTTCGTCACCCAGTCGTCCCAAAAGAAAATATTGTCTGTGTCCTTAATGGAGACTTGATTGGTCGTAATAGCTTGGATTCAGCAGCACTGCTTGGTGCTTGGGGTAAGCATCGCACTTCTGATGAGCTTGTAGAGGCAGCTATGGAGGCAAATGAGGAAGGACCAAAGTTTAAGCTTGACAAGACTTGGGACGATCCTATGCACCCTGAGTTTTTCTTCTTACGTTCTGACCATGTCCCTTATGCTCGTGCTGGCATCCCTGTCCTATTCTATACAAGTATGCTACACGATGAGTATCATACACCAAAGGATAAACCAGAGAGAATGAATTATGATAAACTACACAAAATGACAGAGTGGATCTACCGTACCGCTTGGAAAGTCGCTAATATGCCAGAGCGTCCTAAGTACTTACCAAATGTTCATATAGACTAACTTAGAGTATACATAAGAAGAGAGCTTGTGTCATTGCGATACAGGCTCTCTTTTATGTTGGATTTTAATCTTATGATTTTTCTTCGCTTGTGAGGGTCTTTAGGAAGGCTTCAATAGCATGAACTTCCTCCTCTGTCAATTCAACTTCTCGCTCTGTTTGTCCCATTATCTTAATGGCTTCACTAAGAGAGACAACGCTACCATCATGAAAGTAAGGGAAGGTCGTTTCTACATTTCGTAAAGAGGGAACTTTGAAGATATATTTATCCTTTTCTTTTCCTGTTACTTGATGACGCCCAGTGTCATATTCTCCTTTTGCATCAGCTTTGCTATGCGTATAATCCCAATAAAAGATAGAGTCATTGTCTCCAAAACTACGATAACGACTGCCCCCAAGGAGAGTTCCATTATGGCAGTTAGTACAAGAGAATGTCTTGAATAAATGCAAGCCTTTCTTCTCTTCAGTAGTTAAGGCTTTGAGGTCGCCTGCTAAGAACTTATCAAAACGAGCTGGCTGGATAAGAGTTCGTTCAAAGGAAGCAATTGCCTTTCTTATATTTTCAAATGTAATAGGTTCTGTTTCGTTGGGAAATGCCTTTCTGAATAGTTCGTGATACTCTGCTACAGCTTTAATCTTCTTTTCTACAGCTTCCTCACTTTCCATACCCATTTCAATAGGATTTAAGATTGGCCCTCCTGCTTGCTCTTCTAAGTCTGCGGCTCTTCCATCCCAAAACTGTCTAAAGTGAAGAGCAGCGTTGATGATTGTAGGTGCATTGCGAAGACTTGGTATGCTGTCAACTCCAATAGAAACGTCCAAGTTATCTGTTCCTCCTTTGTCCAAACTATGACAAGTGGCACAACTGACAGAGTTATCTCCAGATAGAAGTGTCTCATTGAACAGTTTCTCTCCTAAGGCAACCTTTTCTGCAGAATACTCGTTTCCCTCCTTGTTGGCATATTCTGCTTTTAGAGGTTCTCCGATACCGCGGTTTATATCCTTGATGACAAAGTCGTACTCATCACCCTCATCAGTTGTGCTTGTTTGTTGGTTCTTATTATTACCGCATGCTGTTAATCCAATTAGGAGTAAAGATAAAACCGAAATAAGCTTTTTTACTGAATAAGTCTTACTATACATATTATAGATATTTTAATCATTACTCTGCAAATTTACATAAATTTATTCAATTCTGCCTCGGTTATTTTTACATATTAAATCATAAAGATATACAAATATTATAAAAACTGCTTGTTTTTGTTTTATTAGTAATCTGTGTCAAAAGGCATGCTCTCTTTTGCTCTATATTGCACAAAAAGGCTTTTTTTGTGTAATTGCTGTTAATGTTTTATTTTTGTGCTGAATAACAAATAGATAAGCTAATAAAAAGATAATAGAGTTGAGATGGCAGGTATAAGCAAGACAAAACTTCAGGTTATTGAAGTGGCAAGGCAATTATTTGCTCGCTTTGGGGTTCAGCGTACCACGATGAATGACATTGCTGATGCGGCAAAGAAAGGTCGTCGTACGCTTTATACCTATTTTAAGAGCAAAGAGGCTGTCGTTGATGCTGTCATAGATACTGAACTGAAGAAGCTTTGGAGAGAAATAGAAATTGCCCAACGCCTCAATATAGGAGCGGAGGATAAATTTTTTAATCTAATTCGTGTACATCTCGATACCATGAAGATGCTTGTTCTACGTAATGGCAGCCTGAGAGCAGAGTTCTTTAGAGATATTTGGTTTGTAGAGAAAGCACGCCACTCCTTTGACCGCTATGAACGAAGGGTTATTACAAAAATATTAGAACAAGGTGTTGAGCAGGGTGTTTTTCTTATTCCAAACTGTCAAACGATGGCTTTCCTATTGCAAAATGCTATTAAAGGTATGGAAGTGCCATTTATCTGCGGACATATAAGCCCTGATAAGACTGCCAGCTTTGAGTTGATACAGCAAAATATGCAGCATCTTATATTAAGAGGAATCAAAAAAGCTTAGGCTTAAGAAATAGAATTTTAGAAATAATAAACTTAATTGAAATGGGACTATTAACAAATAAGGTAGCACTTGTAACAGGTGCAGGACGTGGTATCGGTAGAGCTATCGTTCTTAAATATGCACAAGAGGGAGCAGATGTTGTGATTACCGACCTTAATATTGATGAAAGTGTAGAGACTTTCGTGAAGGAATTAGAAACTTTGGGCGTTAGAGCTAAGGCTTATGCTTCTAATGCTGCAGACTTTGCTGCAGCACACGAACTGGTTAAAGAGGTGGTTAAAGACTTTGGTCGCCTTGATGTGCTGGTAAATAATGCAGGTATTACACGTGATGGACTGATGATGCGTATGAGTGAAGAGCAGTGGGACTTAGTCATTAACGTTAACCTTAAATCAGCCTTCAACCTAATTCACGCAGTTACACCAGTGATGATGAAGCAGCGTGCTGGAAGTATCATCAATATGGCTTCTGTTGTTGGGGTTTCGGGTAATGCAGGACAGGCTAACTACTCGGCTTCTAAGGCTGGTATGATTGGTTTGGCAAAGAGCGTAGCCAAAGAACTTGGTTCTCGTGGTGTACGTGCTAATGCCATTGCCCCCGGCTTTATTGTTACAGATATGACACACGCTTTAAGTGAAGATGTCCGTAAGGAGTGGGAGGCAAAGATTCCTATGCGTCGTGGTGGTACACCAGAAGATGTAGCTAACACAGCGACTTTCTTAGCAAGTGATTTGTCTTCTTACGTAACAGGACAGACGATCCACGTTTGTGGCGGAATGAACTGCTAATGAAAGAGCCTATCGTTGTCTATGAGGACAACCACTTGCTAATTGTTAGCAAACGTGTGGGCGAGATTGTTCAAGGCGATAAGACTGGCGATGAGCCAATGGTCGAAAGCCTTAAGCGGTGGCTCAAAGAAAAGTATAACAAGCCGGGGAATGTATTCCTCGGCTTAGTTAATCGTTTAGATAGACCTGTTGGAGGCTTAGTCATCTTTGCTAAGACGAGCAAAGCTCTTACTAGAATGAATGCCATGCTCCAAAAGGGCGAAATTCATAAAAGCTATTGGGCAATCGTTGAAGGCTGTCCTAAACCAAGAGAGCAAAAGCTTGAGCATTACCTCTTGCGTAATGAAAAGCAGAATAAGTCCTATGTCTATGAGCGAGAGCAAGAGGGGAAAAAAATCAAAAGGGCTTCTCTCTCTTACCGAACCCTAAAGGTTGGCGATCGCTATTCACTACTGGAAATAGACCTACATACAGGGCGACATCATCAGATTCGCTGTCAGCTCTCTTATATCGGCTGTCCAATAAAGGGCGACCTTAAGTACGGAGCTAAAAGGAGTAACCCTGATGGTGGTATCTCTTTGCTCTCTCATAAGCTGTCTTTTGTTCACCCTGTAAAGAAAGAACTTATCGAACTTATTGCTCCAATACCAGATGAAAAGCTTTGGCAAGTCTTGACAAAGGATCTTGATGATGAGCTAAGAGGTTGAATTAAAAGCTTGATAGCTAAGTAATTTCTTTGTATCTTTGTTGTCGAAACGGTTTATTATTTAATTGTACAGTCTTGGCACTGGCTTAGATTGTACTTATTTTTTTTCACTTAAACAAATAACTTTATGAAGTTTACAAAGAAAATGCAGGAAGTGATTAACGAACAGGTTAATCTCGAGATGTGGTCTGCTAATCTATATTTGGCGATGTCTATACACTTTGCTCAGCAAGGACTTAATGGCTTTGCTCATTGGTATAAGAAGCAGTCATTGGAAGAGTTGGAGCATGCTTATGCGATGATTGACTATACCATCTCTCGTGGTGGAAAGGTTGAACTTACTGCTGTCAAGGAAGTTCCTAACGACTTTGAATCTCCTCTTGCTATCGTTGAGCAGGCTTATAATCATGAATGTCTTGTCTCTGAAGGTATTCAGGCTGTTCTAAAGGCTGCCAAGCTTGAGGAAGATATGGCGACTCAGAATTTCTTTTGGAAATTCATCGAGGAGCAGGTAGAGGAAGAGGCTAATGCTATGGATCTTGTTGATAAGATTAAGTTACTTGATGGGCATCATTTGCTATTCCTTGATAAGGAATTAAAGTCTCGTGCTTAGTCTTTAGTTCAATAATTATAAAGAGAGGGTGTGTCAAAATGCAAATTTTGCCATACCCTCTTTATTGTATCAAATCCAAACTCAAATCTATATTCTGACTAAGCTATTGATAATCAGTGGGTATATAGCTTTGAAGATGCTGTGTATTTCTGTTAAAAAAATAACGTATATCATTTGAAAAAGTTATATATGTTATTTGAAAAAATGATATATGTTATTTCGAAAAGTAATATGTGTTATTTTTTTTGCTAATCTATGTCGTTTTTTTTTGTGCTTATAATCAGTGTTTTAAGCTGTCTTTTTTCTGCTTTGTTCATTTGGTGGCTATACCTTATTGCTTTCTGCTTGAGTTAAGTTATAACTTTACTTATGATACAAGTGATATTTAATGGGTCGTTAAAATGTTGATTTGTCAGAGTTATTTATTTGAACTACCTTTGCAAGGAATAATTAAGCTATAAATTACTAATAGATATGGACGACTCAATCCCTCCGAATAATACGAGAGAGCGAGCCAAAACAATATAAGCTTTGTCGCTTCGTGAGTTTTGGCTTGGGAGAATTATTTCATTGATAAAAACTGGCGAAGAGAATGAGAACATATATGAGCCTAAGCTCAGGACTTCCATTACAAGAAGAAGCTACGGGACGTTGCTGGATAAATGTGGAGTGCGTCGATGATGACGATAGAGCTTTCTTGGTAGATAAGCTATCAATCCCAAGTGAATTTTTAGACGATATTGCCGACGTTGATGAGCGTCCTCGTCATGAGAAGGAGGACGATTGGCAATTGACCCTCTTGCGTATCCCTTTAGATGGAGATACGGCAGGGCAACCTTACACAACTATCCCAATTGGTATCATTGCAAATAAGGATATGATTATATCCGTTTGCTATCGTAAGACGCAGCTGATTCCTGATTTTATTAAACATCTGAGGCGTAAGAATGTCGAGATACCTACAGAGGCGGACTTTATCGTTCGTATGATTTATTCTTCTGCAGTTTGGTTCTTGAAGTATCTTAAGCTTATCTATTTGGAGATTAACCGTATCGAAAAAGATATTGAGCAGAGCGTGCGAAATGAAGCCCTCTTGCGTATCATGAACCTACAGAAGTCTTTGGTTTATTTCAATACTTCTATTCGAGGTAATGAGGCAATGCTTGGGCGTATGCGTTCGGCTGCTAAACATTCTGGTATGGACGAAGACCTCTTGGAAGATATTCAGATTGAGCTTCGCCAAGCACATAATACGACTAATATATATACGGATATTTGTAATAGTACGATGAATGCTATTGATAGCTTGATTTCAAATAACGTAAATACCATAATGAAGCGTATGACAAGCCTATCAATCGTCTTGACTATCCCAACGATGATAGCCAGTATGTATGGTATGAATGTTGACCTACATATAGGAGGTCCTTTCGCTTTCTTTGGAATTATCGGTATATCAGTTTTACTTTCTGCCCTTGCCTTTATTTTATTTAGAAGGATTAAGTGGTTCTAATGAAAGCTCGTATTTGTAATTTACTGTGATTATTTATATATTTGCAGTTACATAGCTAATTAAATAGATTAAAAGCACTTATCTTCTTTTGACGGAGTTGTGATGAAACTCGTAGCAAAAGAACAAAAGAAAAAATGTATAGATAATAAAAATATGGACGAAACTAAATCCAAAACTGGATTAGAAACGAAAAGAGAAAGACCTAAAAGAGTACCTGTCTTATCTACCAATGGAGCAGAAGTTGTACGAACAGAAAGCTCAACAAGTAATAGGCGTAGAAGAGTACGTATCTCCCCAAAACCGAATACAAATCCAAAGGAGCGTATTTCAGCAATTCAAACAGAAAATGAACCCTTAAGGCAAGGGCGAAGGACTTTTGATGCTGAACGCTACGAAAGACCTCGAAAGGAATATCCTCGTCAGTCTCAGGAACGCAGAGATGATACTAATTATGAAGAGCGTTATCGTCAGAAGCGTCAAGAGCATGGACGACCTAATCGTGGTCATAAGCCTAATGCTAAGCCCAACTTTAAGCAAGCAGCACGTCCTGAACCCGTTCGTTATGACTTAGAAGTCGGAGAAGATACTGAAATTCGCCTAAATAAATTCCTCTCTAATGCAGGTGTTTGCTCTCGTCGTGAGGCTGATGAGATGATTGTTGCTGGTAAGGTCTCTCTTAATGGAGAGGTTGTAACAGAACTGGGAAAGCATGTAACCATAAAAGATGAAGTTAAGGTTGATGGTAAGGTTGTGGAGCTACAACGTAAGGTTTATATACTCTTGAATAAGCCAAAGAATACCGTTACTACAGCAGATGACCCAGAAGGTAGGACTACAGTTCTTGATGTTATCAATCGTAAAGGCGGACGCTTTGATGAGCGTATCTATCCTGTTGGTCGTTTAGATAGATATACTACAGGGGTTCTTCTGCTCACAAACGATGGCGATCTTGCCATGAAGCTTATCCACCCTAAGTTTGAGAAGAGAAAGGTCTATCAAGTGTGGCTTGATAAACCTGTCATCGTGGAAGATATGCAACGTATTGCAGAAGGTATTGAGCTTGAAGATGGCGAGATCCATGCAGATGCGATTAGCTATATTAAGGAAGATGATCTAAGCCAAGTCGGTATAGAGATTCATTCGGGGCGTAATCGTATCGTACGTCGAATCTTTGAGCATTTAGGCTATAAGGTGAAGAAACTTGACCGAGTTTATTTTGCTGGTTTGACTAAGAAAAATCTCCCACGTGGTAAGTGGCGTTATCTTAATGAAGATGAAGTGCGTAAGCTTCGTACAGGGCAGTTTGAATAAGAAAAATTATAGGAATAATGAAGAGAACTAAAATAATAGCAGCTCTTAAGGGGGCAGAAGAACAGCTTGGCAAAGCAATAAATATTAAAGGTTGGGTACGTACCCGTCGTGGTAATAAGACTGTTAGCTTTATTGCTCTTAATGACGGCTCGACAATTCACAATATTCAAGTCGTTGCTGATAATGATAAGTTTGACGCAGAGCTATTGTCAAAGATTACAACAGGAGCAAGCCTTAGTGTTAATGGAACGCTTGTGGCATCACAAGGTAAAGGGCAGAGCGTAGAAGTCCTTGCCGAAGAGATTGAAGTGCTTGGTACTGCAGACCCTGAAACTTATCCTTTGCAGAAGAAGGGGCATTCTTTGGAGTTCCTAAGAGAGATTGCTCACCTTCGTCCTCGTACTAATACTTTTGGGGCAGTCTATCGTATGCGTCATCAGATGTCTATGGCGATACATACTTATTTTCATGAGAAAGGCTTCGTTTACTTCCATGCTCCGATTATTACAGGTAGCGACTGCGAGGGAGCTGGACAGATGTTCCAAGTAACGACGCTTGATGTTAATAATCCAAAGCGTACGGAAGATGGTGCGGTAGATTATAATGAAGATTTCTTTGCTAAGCCTACTTCTCTAACGGTTTCTGGTCAGCTGGAAGGCGAAATGGCAGCTATGGCTCTTGGTGCAATCTATACCTTTGGACCAACTTTCCGTGCAGAAAACTCTAACACGCCTCGCCATTTGGCTGAGTTTTGGATGATAGAACCTGAAGTTGCCTTCTTTGATATTATTGATAATATGGATTTGGCAGAGGACTTTATCAAGTATTGCGTTAAGTGGGCTTTGGATAATTGCCGTGATGATATTGAGTTCTTGGCTCAGCACTTTGACAAAGAACTCGTTGAACGCCTTGAGTTTGTCCTTGCTAATGACTTTAAGCGTATGACCTATACGGAAGGTATTGAGGTATTGGAAGAGGCTGTTAAGAATGGTCGTAAGTTTGAGTTCCCTATTTATTGGGGAGCAGACCTAAGCAGTGAACATGAACGTTATTTGGTTGAAGAGCATTTTAAGCGTCCTGTCATTGTAACAGACTATCCAAAGGAAATTAAGAGTTTCTATATGAAGCTGAATGACGATAACAAGACAGTTCGAGGTATGGACGTTCTATTCCCAAAGATTGGCGAAATCATTGGTGGCTCAGAGCGTGAAGCAGACTATGACAAGTTGCTAAAGCGTGCTGATGAGATGGGTGTGCCACAGAAAGATATTTGGTGGTATCTTGACTCTCGTCGCTATGGCACAGCTCCTCATGCAGGCTTTGGCTTAGGTTTTGAGCGTTTGCTCCTCTTTGTAACAGGTATGACTAATATTCGAGATGTGATACCTTTCCCTCGTACACCTCGCAACGCAGAGTTCTAATATTGCTTTGTTAATACTATATAGGCAGTGCCAAAACTTTTGTTTTGGCACTGCCTATATAGTATTTTATGGTAGGATTGTTATATTAGGTTTCAGCAACTTTGCTATCTTGAGTTGAGATAAAGATGTACAGATTATGAGGACTTTAGCTTTCATGTTGTATCTTTGTCATAGGAACTTTTCCCAAAATATTGACCGTTCTAAAAATAATATAGATGAAACGATTAAGTTTAGTTAGTTTTCTTACAATGATATTGCTGTCATTTCCCTTTGCTAAGGTTAATGCTCAATATACGATTCAGCTAAGTCAGCCAAAGATAAGTGAGCTAAAGCCTATCAATCAACTACGTTCGACAAGTATTCGTCAGAAGATTCTTGTCTTAGACGAACTGCCAAAAAACGAGCTAAGAGCGGTTAAATTGAATGAAGAACCTTCTGAGTTTCGTGTCTTTCGTTTTGCAGTAAATAGACCTTTGAATATTGATCTCAAGCAAGTAGGGGAGTGGTTCATTGATGAGGGAGGTCATTATGTTTGGGCATTCTCTATTAAAAGTCCAAAGGCTTATTCTACGTCAGTTTTATTTGAAGATTATGACCTTAGCGAGGGGGCAAAGCTCTTTGTCTATGGCAAGGGGCAGAGTCGTGGGGCTTTGACAGAACTGAATAACAGCCCATCTAAAATTTTGCAGTTAGCTCCTGTAGAGGGCGAGCAGATAAACTTTTTATATGTCGCTGATAAGGGAGATAAGTCCATGAACTTACCTTTTAGGATTAGTCGTTTATCTCATGGCTTTGTAGACTTACGTTCAATGGCAGCAAAAGAACGTTTTGGTTGTGATGAAGGAGAACCATATTATAACTTATGGTTCAATACATTGGAAAAGCTGGCTTGTGCAGATAATGTTATTAAGCACGAGAAAGAAGATTTGCAAGCACGTTCCGTTGTCCTATTGGTTACTGATGGCAGTTTAATGTCCTCAGCTGCTCTAATCAACAACACTCGTAATGATGGAACGCCTTATGTCTTGACTGCTTCGCATTGTGTTAATGGAGTCTTTGACTATCCTGATGATTTGGAACGAGTAAAGAAGTCTGTTGCTTCGGCTGTTTTTTTCTTTGGCTTTGAGAGTCCTGCTCCTCATCTTAATATAAGAGGTAGTGAAGAAAAAACGATCAGTGGGGCTGAACTTGTTGCTTATAATACTGAGGCAGATATGGCACTCTTGAAACTTACAGGTTTACCGAAGGATCAGTCTGGTAAGGCTTTTATTCCTGATGCATATAATCCTTACTTTGCTGGTTGGAATACTTCTCCAAATCCTAAAGGTCCATTCTTCAATATCCATCACCCAGTTGCGACGACCAAGCGTTTTAACCTTTCTAAAGATACGACGATCAAAATTATTGATTATAGTCTTAAGAACTTATCGTTTATACAAAAACATTGGTTAATCTCAGAGTGGGAGATTGGTACAACGGATGGCGGTTCTTCAGGTTCTCCTCTTTTTGATGATCAAGGTTTAGTGATAGGAGCTTTGAGTGGAGGTGTTTCACAATGTGGTAGTGCTTACAATGATAAGTATTTTGCTATTTGTAATACTTGGGAAGGTGATGATGCTAAGGCTTCCTTACAACCATGGTTAGACCCAGATAATAGCCTTGTTGAAAGCTGTCAAGGATTAGATCCAAATAAAAATGAGAAGCTTTATCGCCTTAGTGAATTTTATGGTAAGGAGAGTAGATTTGATACTTTTGACGGAGATGATAATGCCCTTGGACGTGTGATAGACATTGAAGGAGATGGGGAAATGGAAATACTTGGTTCTTATTTCGTCTTCAAAGGTAATAAGGAGCTGCAGCAGAACTTCCCAGAGCATGTTATAGAGCTTTATCCTCTAAGTAAGGGTAAGACTGGAGAGGCTCTATGGTCAAGTCCAGTAACGATGCCTTTATATAATTATTATAGTGAAGATAAGAAGGATTTTACGACTAATTCTCGAACTTTCTTTGCTGATACTGTTGAAGTCTTTGTCCCTAAAACAGGGATAAAGATAAAAGCAGGTAAATATCTTCTTTGTCTCAAGAGAAAGGAAGAGGGCAAAGCTCTTAGCATTCCACTGCTCAAGACTACGAAAGACTCTAAGACGACAAGTGTAAGCTTTCACTCTAAACTCCCTAATCAATGGCGTTACGTACAGAATGAAGGGCTTTGGCTTGACTTACTGCTTAAGTCGGCAAAGCCTGTTACCACGGCAGTTCAAGTCAAGGATTTATCTGATAGTCTTGCTTATTATAGTGAAAGCAGGCTTTATTTAGACCTTAGTGCCGAGGATTCAGAGGCAAATCTAAGGCTTTATGACGTGGAGGGGCGACTTTATTTAGAGAAAGAGCCGCTAAGTGCTGGGCAGTCTGTCATAGAGCTTACTCATTTGCCACGAAATAAGGTCTACTTAGCTGTCCTGAACATAAATGGCAAGATGCAGGTGCTTAAGTTTCTACATAAGTAAACATAACTTAAACTATGAGAACATTTAATTTTGTACTTATTCTAACATCATTATTAGCTCTTTGTCCTAATCGAATAGTTGGGCAAAGTCCCTATCAAGGTCAAGAAGTCTCCGTCCTTGATAGCTTAGACGTTAAGACTTCTGTATTATCGCTCAACCTTCTTGGAGAAGCTTTCTATAGAAATAACGAGTATTCTGCTTCTGTAATCGATGATTATACACTTCCGGGCTATCGTTGTTTAGCTTATTTGACTTATACGCCAAAGATTTCACAAAAAGTATCTCTTAAATTAGGCGTAGAGCATATGTACTTCTGGGGAGCAAGTAAATATCCTACAGGCATTGCTTATAAAGATTTGCCGTATTGGTCTTCAATGGGAGATGACTATTCTCGATTTCGTATCTTTCCTTACTTTCAGGCTGCCATTGCCTTGAATAAAAACTGGGCAGTTATCCTCGGAAACATAGAAGGAGGTAGCAAGCATGGACTTATCGAAGCCCTCTACAATCCAGAGCTTAATCTTAGTGGAGATAGTGAACGTGGTGCTGAGATTAAGTATAGAGGGAAGCATACGAAGGCTGAGCTTTGGGTGGACTGGCAGAGTTTTATCTTTAATAGAGATAAGCATCAAGAGGCTTTCTTTGTTGGCTTGAACTTAGAAGGACGTTTTGCTCAAAAGTCTAATAGCTCTTGGGCATATTCCTTACAGGCTTTGACGGGTCATCGTGGAGGTAAGGTTAATATTGTACCTGATACTGTTCATACTTGGCTAAATGCTGCTCTTGGGCTGAAGTATGATCAAGGCTTATCCTTATTTAATCAAAATCTTAAGCTACAGAGTAGTCTCTATGCCTTGGGCTATTCTCAGCGAGGAGGACATTTTCCTCGTGATAAAGGCTGGGGGTTGTTCTCCGATACGCAACTAAACTATAAGCAATTTTATTTAGGCTTTTCCATGTTTTATGGAGCTAATTTCCTCAGTCCTTTGGGAACTCCCTTTGTTCAGAGCTTGAAGTCCTATGATGAGTTAAGTCAGAAAATACTTGACAATAAGTTAAAGCCCTCTGAGTTTGTTTTAGATGATGAGGCAAAGAAACTTTTAGAGGATTATTATGGTAGAAAGATAGAGTCCGAAGTAACGCTTAGGCATCAGTTGACTGCGGAGGAAACTACTGCCTTGAACTACACTTATAAGGCTGCTTATCTCAAGCTATCAGGAGCTTACACTATTATTAAGAAACGAGATTATAGCTTAGGGCTGTCAGCTGCTATGTGGTTTAGTCCTTTGTTGAGGAATAAAACAAGTTCGTATATCGAACTATATTTAAGCATCTCTCCTCACATCAAAATATTTTAAGATAAAATTATATGGAAAAAGAAATCAAGATATTAGAAGCGATACGTACTCGTCGTAGTATTCGTATTTATCATAAAGATAGAAGCCTCACTTCAGAGCAAGTTAGTATCCTCATGGAGGCAGCACTAAGAGCCCCTTCGTCAATGAATAGACATACAACTCAGTTTGTGCTTGTTGAGGATAAAGAAAAGCTTGAGGCTCTTAGTCATCTAAGGGAGAAAGGTTGCTCTTTCCTTGCTGATGTGCCACTTGCTGTTGTTGTATTAGGTTCGCCTATGGAGTGTCAGCATTGGATTGCCGATGCCTCTCTATCGGCTGGTTATCTACAACTTCAAGCTTGGGAGATGGGTCTTGGCTCTTGCTGGGCAGAAGTTGCTGGTCGCTTTACGGCTAATGGTCAGGATTCAGCAGAATACGTACGTAATCTCTTAGATATTCCATATCAATTAGAGGTGCTGTGTATCATTGCTGTCGGCTATACCAATGGCGAAGCTCCTACTCGTCCTGTAGATAAGCTTAAGTGGGAGAAGATACACATTGGTAAATATCAAGAGCCTGAGGCAGAGTAATGGCTAAGCGTATTGTTCTTCTTGGAGCTGGGCGTGTTGCCTTTCACTTAGCAAAGCAAATCAGTAAGCTAAAGGGTTATAGGCTTGTACAGGTTTTTAGTCGTCATCTCGAGACGGCTGAAGCCTTGTGTCAGTCGCTTGCCCTAACTGATGATGTTATACCGATTGATAAGCTTAGTTTAGTTGAGCAAAAAGCCGACTATTATATTTTTGCCTTGTCAGATGCTGCTCTTGAAGATGTGTGGTCTCATATGCCCAAGACCGAAGGTCTGTGGTTACATACCGCAGGTTCGGTTTCAGTAGAGGCAATGGCTCGCTATCATCAGTATGCAGGTGTATTTTATCCTCTGCAGACCTTTAGTAAGGAGCGAGAGCTTGACTGGAGCAAAGTTCCCCTGTATTTAGAGACTTTGGACTATTCCGCTCATGATTTGGAGGACTTAGCTTTAGAATTTTCTGAAAATATTACTTGGCTTGATAGCAGAAAGCGAGCAATTCTACATTGTGCAGCTGTCTTTGCTTGTAACTTTACGAATCACATGATTGCATTGTCAGAGGAACTGCTACAAGGAGAAGGCATTGATGCTAAGGCTCTTCTACCGCTTATTGATGAGACCTTTGCTAAGATTCATCACTTATCAGCTAAGCAAGCCCAAACAGGTCCTGCTATTCGCCGAGATCAAAATACGATGAATGCTCACTTAGAAGCCTTGTCTCATCAGCCAAAGCTAAAGAAAATTTATCAGCTCCTTAGCGATAGCATACAAGAGCTTAGTTAAATATTCCAAAGCTTTATGCCTTAGCGTAAACGCTGTACTTACCTTTTGTTAGTGCCTTACGCCAAACAAATATATCCAGTCCTTTTAGTTGGAAATGAACCCTTGGGCTTAGTCTTTTGACTAAGTCCTTTTTTTGTTTGTATAGTAGAGGGTTTTGGCTGTTGATGATAAGCATCAGCCCAGACTCTGCGTACTCCTTACTTGATTGCTTGATAAGTTGCTCTAAAACTTCCCACTTTTGTTCCGTATAATTCTCTAAGATGATTAAAGCCTTTGGCTTTAGCTCTAAGTTAGCATGAGTGTTGTGGATGCTTAGGTTGGAAAACTTAGCTGTTGCCTCAAGGTAGGGTAGAAGTAGGCTTTCTTCATTTGTTAAAAGTAGACATTGATCAGAATGATGATGTATGGCTAAACGAAATATTAGCTCTGCTGTCTTGATACTATGAACGGCTTGGTCGCCATATACTTTCTTGAGTTTGTTGGATAGATGCTTATATTCAGGCTTAAGCAGTCGAAAACAGTCGTAGGGATAGGGGTTGCGTATAACTTTGCTTATCAAGTTAAAGGCATAGGGCGAATGCACACCATCGCCTCGCCTGTTGAAGACAAAACGCTTTGCCTGAAGTAACTTTTGTCCTGATCTATAGAGTAAAGAATTTCGCTTCTTTGTCATTGTATCTACTTTCTTTTGTGTAAAATTACTTTGTTTTTCTCATTCATCAAATTTTCCTCTCTTATGCCTGTTCGTTGTGATGTTCTATCTGTCTGATAATAAGGGTTTTTTGTTTGATGTGTTTTTGTTAAAAAAATAACGTATATCATTTGAAAAAGTTATATATGTTACTTGAATAAATGATATATGTTATTTTGAAATTTAATATATGTTATTTTCTGAAGTGATGTATGGGCATTTTTTTGAGGGGGCTACTTGGCAGATTCCTCTTAGAACTCAAAACTTATCAGTATCTTTGTTTTGATGCTAAACAGCTTCAGATAATGAGACCATTATATATAGATATGGATAGAAAGTACGATAGTAGCTTGTTGATAAGTTGGATAATAAGTCTGTTTTTTACGATGTTTTTACTTAGTAATGAACAGGTTTATGCACAGGGTATTGATAGCTTAATCAATAAGGAGATAGCCTTAAAAGGAGATAAAGACTTTGACAAACTTGAGGCTCAAAAGCTTTATTATGAGGCTAAAATCTTAGAGACAAACAAGGATTTTGATAAAGCTCTTATAAAGTATCTAAAGAGTGATAGCCTTTGGCAGAATAATGCAAGCACTAAGTTTGCTATGGCTAAGTGCTACAAGCAGATGGGGGGCGAAGATAAGGCTCTTGATTTGCTCAAGGAGGCTCAGCTATTAGACCCTTCTGATAGAGCTATTATGACAGAGCTTATTCAGACTTATGCACAGGCTCAGGATCTTGATGAGGCTATCCTCTTGACAAACTCATGGCTTAAGCTTTATCCTAAGGACGAGGCTATGCTCGACTACCTCTTCAAGATGCACTTTTATAAAGGTAATTATCCTGAAGCTTTAGATGTCTTAACGCAACTTCAAGCTCTTAATGTAAATAACTTTGATAGATATTTTGAACTAAGCTATTATAAGGCTAAGGTCTATAGCACACTTAAAGAAGAGGAGCATACTATAGCAGAATACAAGAGACTTGTAAAGCAGTTTCCAGATGAGGCTAAGGCAAAGACAACTTTGATAGAATCCTATTTTCGCCTTGGGCAGTATCAGAAAGCTCTTGACTTTATTGATAGTATAAAAGTAGGGCAAGGTCTCAAAGAAACGACCATAATAGAGTTAAGAACGCTTGTTTTGATTAGCCTACATCAAGAGGATGAGGCTCTCCAAAGTTTAGATCAATATCTTAAATCTGAGGATTCAAGGCTTGAGGTAAAGCTCGAACTCCTGAAGCAACTCTACTTGCAGCAGAAAGATAAGGAAGAACATGCTGATAAATTTAACAATCTATGGGAGAGTCTCCTAAAGCAAAATCCTGATAATACGAAGCTTCGCTATGCCTATGCAGAGGTGCTCCGCTTGCAGAAGAACTTTAGGGCTGCCATAGACTGTCTCCTACCGATAAAAGAATCTGAAGCTACTAAAAAAGAGTATTGGGAGCTACTTATTGGCGATGCAATCAGTCTTGAGGATAACAAGCTTATTGGCGACTTTTCGCATTCAGCACTTGACTATATCAAGGACGATTGGCGAAACTATTTTTACGCAAGTATCGGTAAGTATAGTCTTGGGGAGAAGAAGGAGGCGATGCAAATAGTCAAAAATGGTATTAGAGAAATGGAGGCTTTAGATAGCCCCAATAAGGCAGGCTTGTCGATGCTCTACTCTCAGCTGGGCGACCTCTATGGAGAGATGAGTAAGAAGAAGGAGCAAGTAAAGGCTTTTGACAAGGCTCTAAGCCTTAACCCTAATAATACCTTTACGCTAAATAACTATGCTTATTTCTTGAGCAAGGAAGAGGATCGTCTTGATGATGCGGAGCGTATGGCAGCTCTCGGTGTTCGCTTAACACCTGATAATGCTAACCTATTGGAGACTTATGCGTGGATTCTCTATCAAAAAAAGAGCTATGCCCTCGCAGGACTTTATATGAATAAGGCTATTGATGTTGCTAAGCAAAGTCATGATATATCTGCTATATACTATGAGCATGCTGGCTATATTCTCTTGGCTCAGGGCGATAAGGACGGGGCTAAACTCAAATTTGAACAGGCTCTGCCTCTATATAAAGTAGAGCTTGAGAAAAATAAGGACGATAAGTCTAAGAAGCGAACAATAAAAAAAGCAGTGAAAGGAATTAAGAAGACTCTGCGAAAGTTATGAGTTGGGGAGGGGAATTAAATTAGAATTAGAAAAGAAACAATAAATACAATAAAAAATGAGTGAGATAAAAGCATATATAGAAGAGCATAAGGATAGATTTCTTGAAGATCTATTCGCTCTAATCCGTATCCCAAGTATTAGTGCTAAAAGCGAGCATAAGGCTGACATGCAGACTTGTGCTGAGCATTGGAGAGACCACTTATTAAGCCTCGGCATAGATAAGGCTGAAGTCTTTCAGACGGAAGGTAACCCCATCATGTATGGCGAGTATATTCAAGATAAGAACTTGCCAACAGTGCTTGTCTATGCCCATTATGATGTGATGCCTGTCGAACCTTTGGAACTTTGGAAGAGTGAGCCTTTCGAAGCAGAGGTTAGAGACGGACATATCTGGGCAAGGGGAGCTGATGACGACAAGGGTCAGTCTATGATACAGGCTAAGGGCTTTGAGACAGCTCTTCGCCTTGGACTGCTCAAGTGTAATGTTAAGTTCCTCTTCGAGGGCGAGGAAGAAATCGGCTCAATACATCTGGAGGATTTCTGTCAGGCTCATAAGGAGATGCTCAAGGCTGATATTATCCTTGTCTCTGATACTGGTATGGTGTCTAAGGAAGTTCCCTCGCTTACCTCTGGATTGCGTGGCTTGGCTTACTGGCAGATTGAAGTAACAGGACCAAATAGAGATGTTCATTCAGGACATTTTGGTGGAGCGATTGCCAATCCTATCAATGAATTATGTAAGCTTATTGCACAGGTACAGGACGAAGACGGACGTATTCAGATACCACATTTCTATGATGATGTAGTAGAGCTAACACAGGAAGAGCGAGATATGATTGCTCAAGTGCCATTCTCGGAAGAGAAATATCTGAAGTCTATTGATATAGATGCCGTATGGGGAGAGAAGGGTTTCCATACCTTGGAGCGTAACAGCTGTCGCCCTTCCTTCGATGTCTGCGGTATATGGGGTGGTTATACAGGTGAAGGAGCAAAGACGGTTTTACCAAGTAAGGCCTATGCGAAGGTGTCTTGTCGCTTAGTGGCAGCACAGGATCATAAGAAGATAAGTGAGGACTTTGTTAAGTTTATAGAAAGCATCACGCCTAAGCATATTCGTGTTAAGGTAATACCTATGCACGGCGGAGAGGCTTATCTATGTCCAATAGACTTACCAGCCTACAAAGTTGCTGAAGGGACTATCGAAAAGGTCTTTGGCAAACGCCCTCTTGCTATCCGTCGAGGAGGTAGCATTCCTATTATATCAGCCTTTGAGCGTGTCTTAGGCATTAAAACAATCTTGATGGGCTTTGGCTTAGAGAGTAATGCTATTCATTCGCCAAATGAGAACATGCCTTTGGACTTCTTCTATAAAGGTATCGAAGCCGTGGCTGAGTTCTACAAGGCATTTCCTCAAGAATAATTATATAAAAGATTGATGTCAATACTAATAAAAGAAGCCTATTTAGATGGGCAAATCGTTGATTTGCTGATTGAGGGTAACTTAATCAAGCAAATCGCAGAAAAGATAGACGCTCCTGAAGGCTGTCGTATCCTTGACGGTAAAGACAAGGCAATCATTCCAGCTATGGTCAATACCCATACTCATGCTGCGATGACAATTTTTCGTGGCTATGGCGAGGATTTACCCCTAATGACTTGGCTTGAGGATTATATCTGGCCGGTGGAGGCAAAGATGACCGAAGATGATGTCTATGTGGGGGCGAAACTTGCTTGCTTGGAGATGATCAAGAGTGGAACAAGTACCTTCCTTGACATGTATATGAATCCACTGCAGACGGCTAAGGCTGCTGAGGAGATGGGCTTGCGTGCTATGGTGTCCTATACTTTGTTTGACCAAGGAAATGAGAAACGTGCTGCCCTTGATCGTAAGCGTAGCTATGAATATATGGAGCAGTTCAAGAAGTTTAGCTCTCGCATCAACTTCTGCCTCGGTCCTCATGCCATTTATACCGTTTCAGGTGAGCAACTTCAGTTCTGTCATCGTTTTGCTCAAGAAAATAATGTCAAGATTCACTTGCACCTGTCCGAAACAAAGGGCGAGGTTGACGAATGTATCCGTCAGCATGGCATGAGTCCTGTGCGTTATCTACACAAACTGGGGGTGCTAAGTCCGCATCTTATCTTAGCTCATATGATATGGCTTGATGAAGAGGAGTTGGATTTGATTGCAGAGTCTGGGGCAAGTGTGGTACATAATCCAGCCTCTAATATGAAGCTTGCCAGTGGCTATGCCTTCCCTTATGAGGGCTATAAGAAACGAGGTGTTAAGGTGGGCTTAGGTACTGATGGCTGTTCATCATCTAATAACTTAGATATGTTCATTGCTATGAAACTTGCCTCCTTACTTGGTAAAGCATGGCGTTATGACAGTACAGCGGTTAAGTCTAATGACATTTTTGCTTCGGCGACATCTGTCGGAGGAGATATTTTAGGTCTGAATACTGGTCGTATTGAAGAAGGTGCATTGGCGGATTTATCTCTTATAGACCTTAGTCGTCCAGAGCTTGTGCCGATGAATAACCTTTGTTCTAACCTCGTTTACTCTACTTCAGGAGCTTGCGTAGATACCTTTATTGTAGATGGTAAGATTCTAATGGAGCATGGTCATGTAGAGGGCGAAGAAGAAATTATCGCTGAGGCAAAGGCTTTAGCAGAAAGACTTATTCCTAAAATATAGGTAATATAAAAGATAAAGATATTATCTTAGCAAAAGAATTAAAAGTATAAGATTATGCAAGAACAACATTATCATGAGGCTGCATCATTTTTAGCCTCTCGTTTACCTAAAGAAATAAGAACAGCTATCATACTTGGTAGTGGTCTTGGAGACTTGGCAAATAACATTGAGAATCCTACAGTTATTCCTTATAATCAAATACCTCATTTTGCAACTTCGACAGCAACAGGGCATAAGGGTAATCTAATTACAGGGACATTAAATGGAGTTCCTGTCCTTGCCATGCAGGGGCGTTTTCATTATTATGAAGGTTATACTATGGATCAAGTAACCTTCCCTATCCGTGTAATGAAGCTCTTGGGGATTGAGAATCTATTAGTCTCAAATGCTGCAGGAGGGGTTAATGAAAGCTTTAAGGTGGGCGACCTGATGATTATTAAGGATCATATCAATAACCTACCAAATCCTCTTATCGGAGCTAATAAGGATATGTTTGGTGTGCGTTTCCCTGATATGACGCGTGCTTATAACAGAGAATTTATCACTAAGGCAAAGGGGATTGCTCAAGAGCTTGCTATTGCCGTTAAGGAAGGTGTCTATGTTGGATTGACAGGTCCGTCGTACGAGACGCCAGCAGAGTATAAGTTCTGGGCGACAGTCGGTGGTGATGCTATCGGTATGAGTACTGTGCCAGAGGTTATTGTAGCTCGCCATACTGGTATTCGTGTCTTCGGTATGAGCGTTATTACGAACGAAGGCTATCACTTCGCAGATGATTTTGTGAATGATGCACAAGATGTTATCACAGCTGCCAATGCTGCAAGCCAAAAGATGGGACGCATCTTCTCTGAACTTATCCGTCAGTTATAAATGTTTGGAGATAATAAGACAAATTATTACCTTTGTCTTAGTTATTATTAAAAACTACTAAATAGAGATATTTATGAAGAATTTATTCAAATTTGTGCTTTCTGCACTAATCATCACAGGACTTGCTTCTTGTGATGCTTCTAACAAGAATCCTGATCAAGTAACTAAGGTTACAAATAAGGAAGTTATCGAGAACTATGCTAAGATGGTTCATCAGAACTATAAGGATAGCTATGACGCTGCTCTTGCTATGCAGGTTAAGATTAACGAGTTTATCGCTAATCCTACACTTGAGACGATGACTGCTGCCAAGAAGGCTTGGCTGGAAGCTCGTGAGCCTTATGGTCAATCAGAAGTCTTCCGTGGCTCTAATGGTCCTATCGACTTCGAAGGAGAGGCTGACTGGGCTATCAACAACGAAGGACAGATCAATGCATGGCCTCTGAACGAAGCTTACATTGACTATGTTAAGACTGACACTAAGTACACAGGTAGTGGTGGTATCTATTCACAGAGCATCGTTGGTGATGTTAGTAAGACTATCACAAAGGAACTACTTGCAGGTATGAACGAAGGTGGTGATGGCTCTGACGAAGCTGCTGTAAGTACTGGTTGGCACGCTATTGAGTTCCTCCTTTGGGGACAAGATGACCAGCGTCCAGCTCCATTTACAGATGCTAAGAACCTTGAACTAAACAGGACTTCAGGATGGCGTCCAGTAGAGGACTTCACTAAGAATGTAAATGCAGATAGAAGAAAGCAATACCTTAAGGTCGTTACTGAACTTCTTATTGATGACTTGAAGGCTCTTGTAGATACTTGGGCAGTAGGTGGTAAGTACTACAATGTATTTATGGCTCTTCCAGAGAACGAAGCACTTCAGAACATCATTTCTGGTCCTCAGTTCTTAGCTATGTCTGAGCTGTCAAGTGAGCGTATGCTTATCCCTGCTTATGGAGATGGCGGTTTCGAAGGTTGTGGTCAAGAAGATGAACATTCTTGTTTCTCTGACAACACACACCGTGATGTTTACTTGAATGCTAAGGGTATCGTGAATGTCCTTAAGGGTGAATATGCTGGTGTCAAGGGTGCTTCATTCATCAATCTTGTTAAGAATAAAGATCTTGCACAGGGTAAGAAACTTGAAGAGGCTACAAACGAGATGTGGGCAGCTATCGTTAAGATTGACGAAAAGGCTAAGGCTGGTACTCCATTTGACCTAATGATCCTAAATGAAGGTAAGGGTGCTAAAGGCGAAGTTATCATCGCTGCAGAAATTCTTGATAAGCTTGGTGCTGTAATTAAGGAAAGTGCTTCTAAGCTTGGTCTTAAGACTGCAACTAAAGAAGAACTTGGGCCAACAATGCCAGACCCAAATAACCCTGATGATCTTAGAGAATAAGATAATTCTTTAAGTTTCGTAGAAACATTATAAGAAATAAAAGAGCCTGTCTGTATTTTAACGAATGTAGTCAGGCTCTTTCTCCCTTAAATCAATAGGCATGCCTGTCATTAGGTTAATGTACGACATCTGTTAGAGATCTTTTTGGCGAAAGCAATGAAACATTTCGGTTTATTATCACTTATCACTCTGTTAATGCTATCCTTCACAAGCTGTGCGAAGGATAATGCTCCTTTTGTGCCTGAAGTTCCGCAAAAGCCTCTTAGCCCTTATGACTATGAAGAGGGCGAGGAACTGCCTATAGGAAAGTTTAGCACCTCGTTCTACAACTATCAAGCATTTGGTATCGTTCTCCCAGGTCTTACTACTGAGCAAAGAGTAGACTTTGGTCTTGGAGATAGAATCTTTATGCAGACATTCTCTGAGCAGAGTGGCTTAGGTCCTCGCTTTAATGCCAGAGCTTGTTCAAACTGCCACTTCAGAGATGGACGAGGTAGACCATTAGCTGAAAGTACTGATGTTGATGCTGCCTTCTCACGAGGCTTCTTGATTCGTCTAAGTGTAGAGGGAACTGCTCCTGATGGCGGACCAAAGCCTGCTCCTATATATGGCGGACAATTGCAAGATAGAGGCTTAGATGCTCTTGGTGGAGAGGCAAAGGTCAGAGTGCAGTGGGTAAAGAAACAGGGAACTTATCCTGATGGCTCTACATACGAACTGCAAGTACCTAACTATAGTTTCTACGAAGAGAAGTTTGGTAGCCTTGAGGGTATGATGTTTTCACCTCGTGTAGGTGGGCAAACAATTGGTCTTGGCTTCGTTGATGCCCTTACGGAAGAACAAATATTGGCTAATGCTGATGAGAACGATATTGACGGAGATGGTATCTCTGGTAAGGCAAATTATGTTTGGAACGTAAAAGCACAAAAGAAGACTATCGGTAAATTTGGCTGGAAGGCTAATGCCCCAACTCTTGAACAACAGATAGCAGGAGCTTTGAGTGGGGATATGGGTATTACAACCTCTCTATTCCCTGATCAGAACTGTCCCCCAGAGCAAACAGACTGTCAGGCTGTCGTAGATGCTAATGATTCGGCTGGGAAGATTGAACTAAAAGATGAAAAACTTGCCCAACTAACAGCTTACCAAGCAACCTTAGCAGTACCAGCTCGACTGCATGCAAGGTCAAAAAAGGTATTAAAAGGTAAGGGGCTATTCCACGAACTTAACTGTATCAAATGCCATCGTGTAGGTTTCAAGGTAGAGAAGTCGGACTTAGTGCCTCAGATTGATGGTACGGTCTTTAACCCTTATTCAGACTTCCTCCTGCATGATATGGGCGAAGACCTCGCAGATAATAGACCTGACTACCTCGCTGATGGTAGAGAGTGGCGTACACAACCATTATGGGGTATTGGTATGATTAAGACCGTTAATGGTCATACTTCTTTGCTTCATGACGGTAGAGCAAGAAATATCGAAGAGGCTATCCTTTGGCATGGTGGAGAGGCCGAAGCATCTAAAAAGAAGTTTATGGAGCTAAGCCGTCAAGATAGGCAAGCTGTCCTAAGCTTCGTTAATTCATTATAATAAACACAAGTAATAATCAATCTAATGAAACGATATATTCTATTAAGTCTCCTCTTTTTTAGTTTATTCTCATGTGGAGGTAGGGGAGGAAATAAGGAAAAAGACTTTAATGATAATAAGCTTGTAAGTAAAGTTTATGAGCAGATAATCAAAGTTGAAGAGGCTAAGTTATATAATGATGCCCTTCTCTTTCAAAAGCAGATGAAAGACTTCTCAGCTAATCCATCAGAAGTAGCTCTTCAACAATTGAGAACACAATGGCTTGTCTTGGCAAAGGACTGGGCAAGATGTTTTGCCTTTAATATAGGAGATGTCAAAGATGAGAGCTTCTTCCTTTACTTAGCTCATTTCCCTGTTAATGCTGCAAGCTTAGAGGACTATCTTGAGAAGGTAAAATTAGAAGAGTTGACTCCTAAATATGTTCTCAATCGCTTTGGTGTTGCAACGAAGGGTCTTTATGGCATCGAATACTTACTTTATAAAGATGATTTGGCAACAACGTTTGATGCTTTGATCAAGGATAAAAAGCGAATGAAAGCACTTGAACTTATTATTGATGAACTTATGTCAGATATTACAAATAATAAGAATAAGTGGGAGGAGTATGCGTCTAAGTTTTTGGCAAATAAAGAAGGAAAAGATAATATCAACAGTTCATTTAATCAGATTTTTGCAGGCTTAGATAATGTTATCCATTATGCATGGGAAACCAAGGTTGGTAAAGCAATTAGGAAAGATGACATTGAGGCTCGCTATAGCAAGACTTCACTTGAGCTATTGCGTGAGAATGTTGCCATAACTAAGCATGTCTATTTCGACGGTGGCATAGCAGATAAGGTAAAGCTTACCATGAATGGTAGTGAAACTATCAATGATGCAATTAAGACACGCTATCAGAAGATTGAGAAGACATTTGACGATATTGACGAAGCTCTTGTTTTCGCAGTCAAAAGCTCCGAACAAGATAAAGTCAAGAAGCTAATGGATGAACTTAAGGCTCTTGAGTTAATTGAGTTTGCAAAGGTTGAGACTGTCCTAAAGCTTATTGACGGCACTAAGGAGGGCGACGGAGATTAGCTAAATGGATATTAGAAGATAAGTAACTGATATAGTTGTATTACGAAATAGTATGAAAGATTCTGTCCTTTGTTGGGCTTTATTTGGTTTACTTACATTAAGCTCTTGTGGAGGGAAGACTGCACAGGAGACGAAGCAAGAGGAAAGACTTGATGAGACGAATAAGAAAGGGCTTTCCGTCGGTGCATTTACTGTCTTTGAGGACGATAAGATGGCTTTTACACATGCCATAAACGGTCTTGATGCAGGGGAGAAGGTCGACTTCAAGCTTGGGCAACGCCTTTTTATGACCAACTGGGTACCTGCTCCTGCTTCTACGACAGGTTTGGACGGCTTAGGACCTACCTTCAATGCTAAGTCTTGTACACGTTGTCATATCCGTCAAGGAAGAGGTTTGCCTATTGAGTATACAAAGAAAGAGAGTCTTGGATTTCTTATGCGTATCAGTGTCCCAGGGCAAGATGTCGATGGAGGACCAAAACCTGTACCTGGTTATGGTGGACAATTAGAAGACTTTGGTATCTTACAAGTCCCAGGAGAGGCAAAGGTAAACTGCGACTATACGGAATTTAAGGTAAGATATGCCGATGGCACGAGCTGTTCTCTTCGTCGTCCTAAGTATTATTTGACTAATCCTCACTATGGAAAGCTCCCAAAGGATTTAATGCTTTCTCCACGTGTCGGCACACAAGTTATAGGCTTAGGCTTTCTTGATGGGCTGTCAGAAGAAGAACTGCTTAAGAATGCTGACCTAGATGACAAGAATAATGATGGTATCTCTGGGAGGGCTAACTACGTTTGGAACATACGTGAGCAAAAGAAGACCATCGGTAAGCTTGGCTGGAAGGCTAATGCTCCAACGCTTGAGCAGCAGATTGCAGGAGCTTTTCATCAGGATATGGGGATTACGACACCTCTCTTCCCAGAGGACAACTGCCCAGACCCTCAGACGCTTGCTCAGTCTTTGCCAAATGGAAGTGATGGCGAGGGCGAAGTCTCTGCCAATGGACTGCATAACATAACTTTCTTCATGGCAACGCTCTCTGTGCCTGCTCGACGTAATGTTGATAAGCCTCAAGTTGTAAGGGGAGAGAACTTATTTAAGAAGTTAGGTTGTATCGGCTGCCATAAAACTGGTCTTACAGTTGATTCATCTAAAGTATATCCTAAGCTTAATGGTACAGTTATTAACCCATATTCTGATTTACTCCTTCATGATATGGGCGAAGACTTGGCAGACAATAGACCTGATTACCTTGCTAATGGACGAGAATGGCGTACTCAACCTCTATGGGGAGTTGGACTAATTGAAACCGTTAATAAACATAGATTTCTTCTACATGATGGCAGAGCGAGAAGCATTGAAGAAGCTATTCTTTGGCATGGAGGAGAAGCAGATCAGGTTAAACAAAGCTTTATGAAGCTTAGCAAGGAAAATAGAGAAGCTTTACTCTCCTTTGTTAAATCCCTATAGCGAATGTTTGGAAGAGTATGGCTTAAGAGAATAAGTTTTACACTACTTGCTGTGATGGCTATTTTGTTAGCTGTTGCAACTATTATAGAGGAGCTTAAAGGTACGCCCTTCGTTCAGAATTATATCTATCATTCAGCTGTTTTTGTATCCCTATGGGGTGCATTAACAGCTTTTTCTTTGTTCTACATTTTCAAGAGCAAAAGCTACAAAAAGCCCTTTACTCTTCTGATTCATCTTGCCTTAGTTGTTATCTTATCTGGGGCTTTGACGACCTTCCTAAGTGGCAAGAAGGGGCTTGTTCATTTGCGTCAGGGTGAGAGCCAGAATAGTTACGAGACTGAACAGGGTGAAAAGGGGCAATTTCCTTTTTCTCTTCGCTTAGTAAAGTTTAAGCTTAACTACTATACTGGTACACAGACGCCACAGGACTTTATCAGTCAGCTAAACATTTCCTTTGATGGGAAGAGCGAAAGCTTTGAAGTTTCAATGAATAAGGTGCTTAATTTTAAGGGCTACCGCTTCTTTCAGAGTGGTTATGATGAAGATGTTCAAGGTACTCATCTCTCTGTGTCTTACGACCCTTATGGCACAGGTATTACTTACTTTGGCTACGGCTTATTACTCTGCTCTCTAATACTTTTTTTCTTTAGTCGTCGAAGTGAGTTTTACAAGCTTATCCGCTCGCCTTTGCTCAAGGGTGGTTTAATTATTTTACTCTTCTGTGGAGTAGATACACAAAGTTTTGCCAAGGATAACAAGCCGCTAAGAGCTTTGACTCAGGAGCAGGCAGAGGACTTTTGTGATTTATATCTGTTGTATAATGGGCGTGTCTGTCCTATGCAAACTTTAGCCAAAGACTTTACGCTCAAGCTTTACGGCAAGGATCATTATAAAGGCTACACGGCAGAGCAGGTTTTTACTGGCTGGTTATTCTATTATGGCGACTGGGCTTGTGAGCCTATGATTAAAGTTGATAGCAGAGCTGTCCAAAAAATTCTCGGAATTAGTGATAGTTATACCTCTTTTGTAAACTTTTTTGACCAAAGACGTCGCTATAAGCTCCTTGATGAGATGTCTAAGCTTTATCAAGGATTGGAAGTTCTTGATAAGAAAGGCATCAGGCAGGCTGATGATAAGTACAACATTATTGCCATGCTACGTATGGGACAACTGACAAAGCTATTTCCCTACAAGGATAAGTCTGGGCTTATTCACTGGTACGCTCCTAATGGAGAGCTACCCAAAGATCTTATCCAAGATAAAAGGCTTTTCTTTAATAAGGGCATCGGTTACCTTTTGGACTTAGTTCACAAAGGGGAATATACCGAGTTCTCTAACTTCTGCAAGAAGATTAAGCGTTATCAGCTTAAAGAAGTAGGGCTTGAGGCTCTTCCCTCTGATACTCGTTTTCAGGCAGAGAAGCTGTATAATCGCTTAGACTATTCAGGACTTTTGTTTAAGCTGAGCCTATTTATTGGTTTGCTTGCCTTCTTTTACTTCATCTATTGCTTGGTCAAGAGCCAAAGTCCAAGACGCTTAATCCTTTATGTCCTAAATCTATGCCTTATCCTCTTGTTTGCCTACTTGACGCTCTTCATCGGTCTGCGTGCTTATGTTAGTGGACACTTCCCAACGACTAATGGTTACGAGACTATGCAGTTCTTGGCATGGGCAGCTCTACTGGGTAGCTTCTTTTTGCAGTTTAAGTTCCGTATCGTCCTTCCTTTTGGCTTTCTCTTAGCTGGACTTAGTCTGCTTGTTGCCAGTCTTGGACAGAGTAGTCCACAGATTAGTTCGCTTATGCCGGTATTGGCTTCTCCTTTGCTTAGTATACATGTTGCAACGATTATGATTGCTTATCTGCTCTTTGCCTTTATGATGTTTAATGGTTTGGCAGCTTTGTTGCTTAATGTAATAGGAGATAATACAAAGGCTATCAAACAACTACAAATAGTTAGTCAGATATTACTCTACCCAGGGCTTTTCTTACTAAGCATTGGTACTTTTATTGGAGCTATCTGGGCAAATGTCTCTTGGGGGCGTTATTGGGGCTGGGATCCTAAGGAAGTATGGGCTTTAATTACAATGTTAATTTACTCTTTTCCTATTCATACCAAATCGCTCAAGAGCTTCCAAAGACCTCTTTTCTTTCATGTCTTTGTTATCTTGGCTTTCTTTTCCGTTCTATTTACTTACTTCGGTGTTAACTATCTCCTAAGCGGTCTACATAGCTACGCAAATAGCTAATTTTTCTACGGCATAGCACATCTTTTCTCAGTCTTATTCCTGAAAAAATATACTTTCCAAAGCACTAAAAAAATAATATATATCATTCAAAAAAGTAACATGTGTTATTTGAAAAAGTAATATATATCATTTTGGCACTTAAGCCCATAATTTATAAAGCGTTGTAATTCTCTATATAACACAAAGATACAACACCTTTCAGCCACAATTTTGGCACATAAGCCAAATTTTCGTTTTGCTACTGCCTTCTTTTGTGCCTTTCTGTGATGTGTTTTAAGTTGCTGAAAATAAGACTGAAAAGAATGGAATAGAACTGTTGAAAAAATAACATATATCATTCAAAAAAGTTATATATGTTATTCGAAAAAGTAATATATATCATTTTGAAAAGTTATATATGTTAGTTTTTCAACACTCCTACACAACTGCAGTGTACTGAAAAAGGTTTACAGTTTGATTTGTTAAAAACGGCTTCGATTTACACGATTTACCGCTCTTTCCTAATTGGGTTTACAGCAACTCT
>PDWI01003635.1_pt1 | contig 32330 bp, 27 predicted proteins | sample 1430891 | NCBI WGS metagenome assembly PDWI01 (sample SAMN01162508, study PRJNA174530) | Oral metagenome, whole genome shotgun sequencing project. | biome: Marine environment; feature: Marine mammal; material: Swab sample of the gingival sulcus; isolation source: swab sample of gingival sulcus... | reverse complement strand
AGCATAAAAGACGGTTATCTTACAGCCTTTTATCAAGATGAAACCGACAAAAGTTATGCTCAACAAAGAATGAAATACATTAAACAATTTGATGAAATGCTGGGTGGGTCTTGGGCTACTACAAATTATTATTGCAGGTCGTGCAATAATATGTCGGACTTATTGCGATTAATGGGGTTAATATACAGTGAGTTATATAGTGGTGAGAATTGGATAATGATAAATTTTTCCAATAAGGAGCACAATTTTTGTTTTTATCCTAAACACTTTTTTGCAAGTGGAATTATTGACCCTCACGATACGTTTCATTCACGAGCATACTCGGTTATTCCACAAGAGAAACGTAATAGATTTATGATTTGTGCTTGTGCGTATATTTATTGTGGCAGTTGGCTTATTAGTTGGCAAGATATTCAAAAAAGATTTAAAGAAAGCGTTGATTATAAAAATGAAAAAGATTGGTTAAAGTTATATTTTGAACGATACAACTTTGGTGTAAGTAAGAAAAGACATCTTTTAGTTACTCAATTTATAAATGCACTCATTATAGAAGAAGTTGAGAAAGAACAAGGTTTTTCGGCAGTTAAAAAACTTTTGGCAAGCGGTAATATGTATAAAAACCGAGATGAGTTTTTTCGCATATTAGAGGAAGTAACAAACATCAACGAAAAGAATTTTAATAAAAAAGTGTCCAAGTTAATTGATGATGCAATGAATAATTTAAAATAATTAGTGTCGGCAAGCAAACTGCCAATTATCTTATGAAACGCCCATGACTAAAATTTAATCACACAACGGAATAATTATTTGCCAATACTATTAATTATTTGTACCGGGCTAACTTAGGGTGTTCCTATATGACCTTTGAAAATTATAAATATAAACATATGAAAAATAAAATATTTTTAGTTCCGATTACAGTGATGCGGGCAATTGTTTTATATTTTTGTAATTTTGGAAGTGATAAAATAATGTTTTTGTGTTGTAATGTCTTAAAATAATCTGTTTAAAACAAAAATTATGAAGAAACTTATTGCTTTATGTTTGTTATTTTGTTCTGTAATAAATTTATATGCTCAAAAAATTGAGGTAAAAGGCAAAATAATTGAGGCGAAAACTAAAATGGCAATTCCTTATGTAACAATTCTTTTTTGTGAACAAAATAATCCCGACAGCGTAAAATATTCGGGTTTGAGTAAGGAAAATGGCGAATTTTCTGTGAAAATTGATAGCGTCGGTGATTATTTGTTGCGAACCTACATTTTTGGTTTTGATGAATACGAGCAAAAAATAAGTGTAACAGAATCAAGCAATCCCTTGGAAATTCAGACAATAAAACTTATAACAAGCGCACAAAAAATAGACGAAGTTGTTATTTCAACGCAAAAACAAATAATAAAAACCGAAGCCGGAAAAATAAGTTATAATGTAGATGCCGACCCCGAAGCACAATCTTCAAGTGTTATTGATTTGATGCGAAAAGTTCCGATGTTGAGCGTAGATGGTGATGATAATATAAAACTCAAAGGTTCATCGAGGTATAAAATATTTTTGAACGGTAAACCTTCGCCTTTATTTAAAAATAATGCCAAAGAGGTTTTGCGTTCCTTGCCGGCAGACCAAGTAAAGAAGATTGAAATTATTACCTCACCCGGAGCAAAATACGATGCCGAAGGCATTGGCGGAATAATAAATATTGTTACGAATGAAAAGAAAAAAATTAGCGGAGCAGCCGGCTCTGTATCTGTAAGAGCTTCAACACGGAATGATTATAGTTTTTCTGCTTCGCTAAAAGCTGCTGTTAAAAAATTTATTATTTCTACAAACTTTTGGTCTTATGCCGGAATAAATCAAAATAATTTCGGCAATATTTATAGAGAAAATTATTCGGACGAAAATTACAGGTTTTTGAATAACGAATTTGAAAATACATATAAATATGGAGCTTTTGGCCTTTATGGTTCAATGAGTTATGAATTTGATACTCTAAATTTACTTACGGCATCATTTGATATCTACTCCCAGGGATATGTAGCAGATGCTTTCGAGAAAACGCAAATAAAAAATAATGTCGGAAATATTGTTCAGGATTACGAAACAAGCAAAAAAGTGCGTTCGCCTTGGGGAAGTGGTAGTTTATCCTTAGATTATGAAAAGATTTCAAAAAAGAATAAAGACAGAATATTTACAGTTTCGTATCGTTTGGACGGTTCGCCAAGCATCGGCGACGAAAAAACGGAACAAACAATAAATCCAATTGTGAATTTTGTAGAATCAAGACGCATAATGGCGGGAAAATCAAGTAACTCGGAGCATATCGGACAAATTGATTATCAAATTCCCGTGCAAAAATTATTTACTATAGAAACCGGCTTGAAATATATAATGCGACTGCATAAAAACAATATGGATGCTCAATACTTTGATTACAGTCAAAATGTGTTGTTCACGGATTCTGCCAAGTTGATGGACTTTTCGTATAATCATCAAATTGGAGCGGCTTATCTGCAACTGAACGGGAAACATAAAAAAATAAGTTATAAAGCCGGTTTGCGAACCGAAAAATCATTTCTGACGGCTGATTATAAAATAGGCGGTGATGATTTTAACAATTCAAATTTGGAATTTGTGCCGTCGGCTTCTGTTTCTTATCAAATAAATAACTTTCACGGCTTGTCAATTTCGTACGACAAAAGAATACAACGCCCGGGTTTTTATTATTTGAACCCTTCGATAAATGACCTGGATCCGAAATCTATAGACTATGGAAATCCAAAATTGTTACCGGAACATTTTCATAATTTTGACTTGAATTGGAATTGGACTTTGAAAATTGGAAATATAAATTCAAGTGTTGTGTATAGTTATGGAAATGACGGGATAACAGAAATTATGATGCTGAAAGAGAATGACATTATTCATACAACTTATGAAAATTACGGCAAATTATACAAAGTTGGGATAGTTGAAAGTATAAATCTTTATCCGTCTCCTAAGTTTATGGTTTTTGCAAACGCTTCTTTGTTTTATCAAGATATTCAAAATAATACAAATAAAGAAATGCAAAATCAAAGTTTTTCGGGAAATGCTTATTCACAAATCAGATATACAATCACAAAAGGATTTAATTTATCGGTCAATTATGGTTTTTATATTCCGGAAACCGATCTTCAAACAAATTCAGCAATTTTTCAATTTTATGGCATAAATCTTTCCAAAAAAATATTTAAAAATAAAGTAACGCTTAGTCTGGGAGCAAGAAATTTTCTTTCGAAATATAGAGAGTGGCAAAGAACAACTAATGATGCTAATTTTTATCAAGAGGTAAGCAGATTTTCACCACAACGTTCTATTTCTTTTTCTATAAAATACAATTTTGGCGAATTAAAAACTAATGTAAAACATACTAAAAAAACTATTGAAAATACGGATTTGAAAGAAAAGAAATCCGAGAATAACAGTAAATAATGGGGGGAGGCAGAACACCGGAGTTGGAAAGCATAAGCCTTTGCTTGCACTCATTTGTAACGATTGCTATCTTTGCAATTTCATGGCTTTTGGCAAATATCAAAATCCCTCTTGCAAATAGGATTGTTAGGGATATTTATTTTCTGTCTGTTTTTTGCAATAATTTGTGAATAATCTTAAAAATGTATATATTTGTTTTAGAATAGATATTATTAAGTTCATAAACTATAAACAGTTTCAAAAAAATAAAAGATGACAGGGTTTAAAGAAAAATATATCAACCCATTTACCGATTACGGTTTTAAACGTTTGTTTGGCGAAGAACCCAACAAAGATTTACTTTTAGACTTTTTGAATGAACTATTGAAAGAAAAAGAGGGTGAGATTACAGACTTATCCTATTTACCTAATGAAAAACTGCCGATTTCTTTGGGCGACAGAAGAGCTATTTTTGATATATACTGCACAAATGCCAAAGGCGAGCAATTTATTGTTGAGATGCAAAAGGCAGAACAAAAGTTTTTTAAAGACCGAACTGTTTTTTATTCGACTTTTCCAATTCAAGAACAAGCCCGCAATAAAGACCGCTATTGGGATTTTGAGCTAAAATCTGTTTACACAATTGGTATTTTGGACTTTGAATTTGAAGAAAGTGAAAAAGACAAATACCGCCATGATGTAAAACTGACCGAACAAGAGACAAAAAAAGTTTTTTACGATAAGTTGCATTACATCTATCTTGAAATGCCGAAATTCATGAAAGCAGAACATGAACTAGAGACGCATTTCGATAAATGGATGTTTGTTTTAAAGAACTTGCCCAAGTTGGATAGAATACCCGGAAATTTAAAAGAAAAAATCTTTTTAAAACTATTTAAGATTGCTGAAATAGCAAGGCTAAATCCCAATGAGTACAAGCAATACGAAGCAAGTGTAAATGCTTACAGAGATATTCTAAATATCCAAAATACGGCATTTGAAAAGGGACAGCAACAAGAAAAAATAGAAATAGCTAAAAATGCTTTAAATATGAACTTGCCGATAGATGCCATTATAACATTGACAGGTTTAAGTAAGCAACAAATTGAAGCTTTAAAGTTAGATTTATAATGAAAAAGTTAACAATTTTATTTTGAATGATGTTTGCTGAACAAATCCGTGGGAGTATATATTTTTACTTCTGCTCAAGTAAGGTTAGCTATTTGATTTTTCTTTTAAATAAAGTGTAGAAATGTGGCTTAAACCGAATTAAAGTATAAGCATTTGGAGCCTTCCATTTTATCCCTTTGCAGAAGTTTGTTACTCTAATAATTTCTCAACAGAAATATCTTCATCTAATTCTTCCCAATGAATACCTTCTCCATTTCCTATAAAACGCCACTTTTTAAGTTGGTCTAAACTTGCATCTCTCAATCTCGGGAACCATTCTAAAGGTACGGAAAGTTCTCTTCCGTCTTCTAAAAGAATAGTCATCTTATCTTTTGAGAAGCTTAATCCTACCGCAAATTTAGATTTGTTTATTGTTAAAATACTCATACCATTTATTAATTAAAAATTCTTTATTTTCAACGATCAATTTACGAATTTCTGATATTTCAGAGGCTTTAAATCTTCCGGAATATACAAGCTCAAGAGGGTCAAGGTTGAATTTTGCAGTTCCGGTATCTTTTTCTATGTGAATGTGAACCGGAAAATGTTCGTTCGTATAAAAGAAAAAACGATTTTAACCCTTAAGACTGTAGGCATAAATCTTATATTATCTATCTGCAAATATAACTTTTTATTCTCAAATTTTACAGTTTTGGTAATTCAATATTTCAAAGCTTAGCTACTCCTTTTTTTTTATTGCTTTACGTGTGAACTAAAAATTATCCTGTATATTTGTAAAACTTTTATAGTTTATTTTAGAAATAAAAAAACGAATATCTAAACAAAATGGAAGCATCTTCTATAAACGGGAAGTTTTTGTATTATGCCTTTATATCGGGCGGGAACAGAATATTAAACAATCAGGCGGAAATAAACAGAATAAATGTTTTTCCCGTTAATGATAAAGATACCGGGACAAATCTTGCTTCAACCATACGCTCGGTTATCTACAACACAAAACCGGACAAATCATATAAAGCCACCGTAAGCAATATTGCCGATGCTGCTTTAATGGGAGCCAGAGGAAATTCCGGGATTATTTTTGCGCAGTTTCTACACGGATTGAATCGTGAGACGGTGAATAAACCAATCATCACATTAAACGAATTTGTTGAAAGCGTAAAAAAGTCAGTTCCTTACATATACGAAGCCATTGAAAACCCGGTTGAGGGCACCATTCTAACGGTTATTAAGGAATGGTCGGACTTCCTGAATCGTAAAAAAGAAGACCTCAATAATTTTGCCGATTTAATTACCGACTCATTGGCTGTTCTAGAGAAATCGCTGACCGAAACCACGTCTAAATTGAAGATTCTAAACAAATCGCGCTTTGTCGATGCCGGAGCAAAAGGTTTTGTGTTATTTATTGAAGGCGTTATTGATTTTATTAAAAACAGAAATATTCGCAACCTTGTTGTTCCGTCTAATGAAAACATAGAACTTGTGCATTCCGACCAAATAACAGAAGAAGAAATTACCTTTCGTTTTTGCACTGAGGCAATCATAAAAGATATTTCCCGGAGTAAATCCGAGCTGCAACAATTTCTTGGTAAAGAAGGCGATTCGGTTGTTGTTGCCGGCTCGGAGCATCTTTGCCGTATTCATGTTCACACCAATAACCCGGCAATGCTTTTTCAGGAATTGAAAGAATGGGGAACAATTACTTTTCAAAAAGTGGATGATATGGTGCGGCAACAGGAAGTTGTCGGCAATCGAAAATGGAACATTGCGCTTGTTACCGATACAACTTGCGATTTATCGCAGGAGTTGATTGATTTTTATCAGATACACATGTTGCCGATTAATTTGAATTTTGGGGACAGCCATTATTTGGATAAAGTAACGATTCAACCCAATCAGTTTTATAATTTATTGGAAACAGAAAGCCGGTTTCCCAAAACATCACAGATAAATGAGCAGGCTTTCAACAATTTGTATTCACATTTGGCGTCAAATTATGATGCCATTATTGCTGTGCATCTTACCGAAAAATTTAGCGGAACTTATTCAAACAGTGTAAAAGCAGCCAAACGAATTTCAAAAGAATTTAACAAACCCATTCATGTAATCGACTCAAAAAACTTATCGGGTGCATTGGGCTTACTCGTCTTAAAAACAGCCCAAAACATTGAGGCGGGTTATTCCCTCGAAGCTGTTGTTGATATGTTGAAAAAAGATATTCGACAAGCTAAAATATTTGTAAGCGTTCGCGATTTAAAATCGATGATTAGAGGAGGCAGAGTTTCAAAACCAAAGGGTTTTATAGCCAATGTCTTGGGAATAAATCCGGTTATTTCAATGGATGAAAACGGAAAATCTCTGCTCTTTGGGCAAACTTTTAGTCAGAAAGCGAGTTTAAATAAGATATTCAGACATATTGAAAAAATCAGTAAGGGCAAAAAGGTATGGAATTACATTATCTTGCACGCCGATAATGCCGAAGCTTGCCGCCAAGTGGAAAAGAAAATGATTGATATTACCGGAATAAAACCGGTATCGACAGTTAATATTTCGCCGGTAATCGGAATGCACGCAGGCAATGGAGCACTTTCTGTTGCTTTGCTATTTGATTAGCGATTAAAAGTGTTCAGAGAAATCTACTTCGACTTAATTTAACCGCAAAGTATGCAAAGTTAAGTGCAAAGAGCGTAAAAATTTAATTTTTTTACGACCTTTGCAAAACATTTAAAATAACTTACAAACTAATTAAATAAAATTCGTATTAAAATGTGTAATATAAGCCCATAATATAGAATATGCCGGGTATAAAACCAAAAGATGAGTAATCGGTTGCCTCCTCTTTATAGAATATAGGATAACGATAGCCTAAACCAAGCTGAATATCGAATTTAGATACATACAAGTTTGCACCGGCTCCCAATGCAAGCGAAGCAATATGAAACCATTTTGCCGGCAATCCGTTAACTTCTGTATAATGCTGATAAAAGTTATCATAAGCAAAATTAAACTCCCCGAAATAAGAGAACTTTTTCGGATGAAAATACCTGCGTATAAATAAGGATTGTCTTGAACTAATTGCAAACAGACTATTTGTTTTGTGAAATTTTTTTGTAGGTTTATTGTAGTCATAATAACTTCTCAGCCCCAACAAGGTTTTGTTCGCTACAAAATATCCCGCTGAAAAAAAACTGTTGAGTGCATATTGTTCAATTTGATTATTTACCTGATGAAGCCCAAAGCCCGGAGCTCCTCCCACATATTTTTTCCCTTTTGCATACCGGTTTTTCATAATGCTGTCTTGTTTCAAAAATTCAATATAAGAACTCTCTTGTGCCAAGATATTTGCACTAAAAAACAAAAAAACAAGAGCTGTAATAAATTTCATAACGGTTTGCTTTAAACTTAAAAACAGAAACAGTGCACCTGCATATACTCATGGACAAGAAATATGCAGGTACAATTCTTTACGAACCTTATTTAGTTCACTGCAAAAATAGTCTTTTTTACAACTACAAATAAAAAAAATAATTTTTTTTGCGACCTTTGCAAAACATTTAAAATAACTTACAAACTAATTAAATAAAATTCGTATTAAAATGTGTAATATAAGCCCATAATATAGAATTTGCCGGGTATAAGACCAAAATATGAGTAATCGGTTGCCTCCTCTTTATAGAATATAGGATAACGATAGCCTAAACCAAGCTGAATATCGAATTTAGATACATACAAGTTTGCGCCGACTCCCAATGCAAGCGAAGCAATATGAAACCATTTTGCCGGCAATCCGTTAACACCTCCGTATAATGCTGATAAAAATTATTGTAATCAAAACAAAACTCCCCGAAATAAGAGAACTTTTTCGGATGAAAATACCTGCGTATCAATAAGGATTGGCTTGAAGCAATTGTAAACAGACTATTTGTTTTGTAAACTTTTTTTGTAGGTTTATTGTAGGCATAATAACTTCTCAGCCCCAACAAGGTTTTGTTCGCTACAAAATATCCCGCTGAAAAAAAACTGTTGATACCATATTCTGCAATTTGATTATTTACCAGACGAAGCCCAAAGCCCGGAGCTCCTCCCACATATTTTTTCCCTTTTGCATATCGGTTTTTCATAATGCTGTCTTGTTTCAAAAATTCAATATAAGAACTCTCTTGTGCCAAGATATTTGCACTAAAAAACAAAAAAACAAGAGCAGTAATAAATTTCATAACGGTTTGCTTTAAACTTAAAAACAGAAACAGCGCACCTGCATATACTCATGGACAAGAAATATGCAGGTACAATTCTTTAAATAAAATTAAAAAGCCCAATAAGAGGATGTTTTATTGTCAATATCAGGAGATACATAAGACCAATCAATATACTGAATAGTTATATAAGCTTCACTGTATCCTCTCCACCATCTACGGTCGAAAAGTCTGTATGAATTAACAAAAGCTTTGAATGATGAAAGATCATTGTCATATTTTCTTTTTAAACGCGCCTTGGGTACCGGAAACATAAAATTTGACCAACCCTCAAAACCCGGTTCTTCATACATAACACCTCCACTTTTTTCGCCTGTACTAAAATTATCATTCATATATTGCTCAAACTCTTTTGATATTTCGTCTCTGTATATCTCTCCGGTTTTTATGGCATAGTTTCTTGCTGTTTCAACGTCTTTTATCGACTGTGCAAATTTTTCAAGCCCTTTTTGAGATATTGCCCATTCATACATTTCCTTGTGAGAATAAAAAACATATTTGCTTTTGCCATAACCATGAACAATAGTGAGATTTTTATTATTAAAATCAATATCATCTCTACTTATTGTTTTGCCGTTACAGATAAACAAATTTTCAGAATTTGTCATTTTAGGAGCATTTGTCATTAAACTTTTATTATTCCCATTCTCTTGGCTTAATAAAAGTTCTTTTTCACAACTTTGCAGACTAATTAATATTCCTGCAATTAAAAGAAAGCTTAACATTAAATTTTTTTTCATTTTAATTTTTTTTTAAGTGATGCCTACTTCTATTTAAGGTCTATTCAGCTTAATTCTGATCATTACGTTTTATATTCTGCGAACCTTATTTAGTTCACTGCAAAAATAGTCTTTTTTTACAACTACAAATAAAAAAAAATAATTTTTTTTACGACCTTTGCAAGACATTCTTTGCATTCTTTGTGGTTCAAAAATAAATACAACAAAAATGACTTTATTTTTACAAGCATCCTTAATTATTTTAGTATTGGTTACTGTATTATGGATTTGGAGCATAATAATAACAAATGTAAGTATTATCGACCTCTTTTGGGGCTTTGGCTTTGTTGTCGTAAATACGTTTTACGCATTCATGTCGGACGAATTGAATACTCGAAATTGGCTGCTGCTCATCTTGGTCAGTATTTGGGGACTTAGGTTGTCTTTTTATCTGGCATGGCGCAATATAGGCAAAGGCGAAGATTTCAGATACCAAGAATTTAGAAAAAAATATGGTGCAAAGCGTTATTGGTGGGTCAGTTTTTTTCAAACGTTTTTGCTGCAAGCTGTGTTGATTATGATTGTTTCTTTGCCTTTGTTAGGCATTCATTCAAGCAACAGTTCCGGAAAACTTACCTTATTAGATTATTTGGCAATATTCGTCTGGATAATTGGTTTTGTGTTTGAAGCCGGCGGCGATTTTCAGTTAGCCCGTTTTAAAAAAAATACTTCCAATAAAGGCAAAGTGCTGAAAACCGGCTTCTGGAAATATACCCGTCATCCGAATTATTTCGGCGATTCGGCGGTGTGGTGGGCTTATGCTCTTTTCAGTATCGCAGCCGGCAGCTATTGGCAGATAATAGGTGCCGTAATTATGACTTTGTTGATTATAAAAGTTTCGGGAGTAGCTTTGCTTGAAAAAACTTTAAACAAGAGCAAACCCGAGTATAAAGAATATGTTCGCAAAACAAATGCTTTTTTCCCGTGGTTTCCTAAAAAGTAAAAATGATTATGGATTTCATGATTGAAAATATTTGGTTAATACTATTTGTCGCATGGGGACTGCCGCTGACCTATTACAGAAGTAAATTTCGCAAAATGGTTTATCAAACCGACAGTTGGCTGATAAATATAAAACCTGTTTTCCGTAAAGAAATAAAAGGTCTTTTCGGAAACATCTATCCGAATAATTCTCAATATCGAAAGTTCAGAAAATTCTATCTGTTTTATCTGGCTGTTTATTTGTTATTGTTTATTGCTTATCTAATTTTTGACACAAATACTGAAAAAATGAAAAAAATTGAAGTGGGAAGCAAAATCCCCGCATTTGAATTAAAGGATCAATACGGAAATATGTTTAACATTGAGTCTGTATTAGGCAAAAAAAATATTGTGCTTTATTTCTACCCCAAAGATGATACGCCCGGTTGCACCAAACAAGCCTGCTCTTTTCGAGACCGGTTTGAGGTTTTTGCCGATGCTGATGCCGTAATAATCGGAATTAGTGCGCAATCGGTTGAAAGTCATCTTAAATTTGCAGAAAAATATCGGCTCAATTATACCCTGCTAAGCGATACTGATAATAAAGTTCGTAAGCTGTTTGGTGTTCCGTCCAATTTTTTGGGCTTAATTCCGGGTAGGGTAAGTTATGTAATTAACAAAGAAGGAAAAGTGGTTTATATGTTTAATTCTCAAAGTCAAGCAGAAAAACATGTAAAAGAAGCCTTGCGAATTATTCAAGAAATAAAATGAATATAACATTACAAATTATATTTATTTTGCTTGCCTATTTATTGGGAGCCGTGCCTTTTTCCTATATTTTAACCAAATATCATACAGGTAAAAATATTTTGGAAATCGGCAGCGGTAATGCGGGTTCAACCAATGTAAAACGAGTGGCGGGAAAAAAGCTTGCAATTCTTGTCCAACTTTTAGACATGTTTAAAGGGCTTTTCCCGGTGGTTCTGTATTATGTTTTTGCGGATAGAATAATGTTTCCGGATTTTTATGTTTACCTGCTTGCACTTGCAGCCATTATAGGACACGATTTTAGTATCTTTTTGAAATTCAAGGGAGGAAAAGGGGTAAATACCACGCTTGGTGCGTCTCTTTTAATTGCCCCCGTTCCCGTATTAATCTCTGTAGCCGTATATTTTATTGTAAAATGGCGTTTTAAATATGTTTCCTTAGGCTCTGTCCTTTTAGCGGTAAGTTTGCCCGTTTGTGAATTGATGCTGCATCAACAAAGTCCAAGTTTTTATTATCTGTTGGTTTGCATGATTTTAATCCTTGCTTTACATCACAAAAATATCAAACGTTTATTAAACAAAAACGAACTTTTACCATAGAAAAAAGCAACCAATAAGATGTTTAATTGGTTGCTTTTTATGTGTTGAAAGACAGTTTTTTATATGTCTTCTTTGCTTTCCAAAGATTTAAATCCGTTACCTAATATTTCTCTTGCATCAACAACGGTTAAGAATGCTTTTGGGTCAATTTTATGAATATAGCTTTCTATAATTATCAGTTCTCTTCTGTTTACAACTGTATATATTATCTTCTTTGACTTTCCGTTGAACATTCCTTCACCTTGTATAAATGTGCCGCCTCTTTTTAAATCGGTGATGATTTTATTGCGAATTTCTTCGTGTTTATCGGAAATAATAAGCAACATTTTGCCGTAGTTTACCCCTTCCAAAACTAAATCGATTACTTTGCCTGTGATAAAAATAACCAGCCAAGAATACAAAGGTATTTTCCAGTCTTTGAATACGATTAAGCCTAATATTACAATGGTAGAGTCAACAAAAACCAGCAATTGACCAACCGGTAAACGCGTATATTTTGCAAATATCATGGCAATAATATCGGAACCGCCCGAAGTTGCTTTAGATTTAAAGATAAGTCCCAAACCAAAGCCGATTAATACAGCACCAAATATACAAGCCAATAAGAGGTCGTTGGCTAAACCCAAAGGGTCATTCTCGCCAAAGATGCTTGTTAATAAATCAATGAAAACAGATGCCAGAATAAAACCGATAATTGTTTTTGCGCCAAAGCGAGGTCCTAATATTTTTATCCCCAAAATGGTTAAAGGCACATTTAGTATCAAGCCGAACAAACCGATTGGAATCCCGTCCGGCCAAAATGAAAACATACCGCGCGTAAGTTCATGAACCACGATTGAAATTCCGTAAACACCGCCCGGAACAATCTTATAAGGATCTATGAAAAAAACGAACCCGGCTGCCATAATAAATGCCCCCGCAGTTATAAAACTGTATGAAATAAACCACTGCTTGGAAAAAAACTTTTCTTTTGTGATTAAACCCATTGTATTTAATTTTTATGTATTTTTTTAATAAGGCTGCAAATGTATATTCTTTAAGCATAAAAGCAAAAATCCGGTATTTTTTTAATCCGCATTTCGAGACTTTTGCAAAAAGTAAAACCAAATAGCTAACTTTTTACGATTTCATGTTTTTTGGCAAATAGCAAAATCCCCCTTGTAGAAAGGGGGAGGGGGGCTTTCCATTGTTTGCCGACTATTGATTTTACCAAACTACTGCCAGTTTTCCGGTCGATTTTCTTTGTTGCAAATACTCGTGAGCTTCCGAAAGTTCTGCGGGCTTAAAAGTTTTCCCGACAACCGGATGTATTTCTCCGGCATTGTATAAATCCACAACATCCGACATACATTTTTGCAGAATATAGGGCTTATTGTTTCCTATTTCCAGCATATTCACTCCAATGAGTGTTTGCGAATTTCCGAAAAACCGAACAGGGCTGTATATCCCAAAACCGAACAAGGTTTTTAACTGCCGGGTGATACTTTTTTTATTGCTGTTGCCCGCAATTTGCGCAGCTCCGTACAGGGCAATACGTCCGCCGGGTGCCAGCAGTTTAAGTTCTTTTTTCATATAACTGCCGCCAATGGAGTCGAATATGGCATCAATGCTCTTTTCGCCCTTTTTGTTTTTTATGTATTCATAAAAGTTCGTTTCCCGGTAATTTATCGGATAAGCAACGCCTTGTTCTTTGATATATGCCAATTTTTCGGGAGAACCGGCTGTTCCGTAAATTATGCAGCCTTTTCTTTTTGCAAGCTGTGTCAAAGCCGTGCCTACACCGCCGCCGGCAGCTTGTATCAATACATGTTCGTCTTTTTGCAAGCTCATGCTGTATTCGGCTGCATAATAAGCCGTAGAATATTGCGTGGCAAGTGCAAGCGCAATGCCGACATCGGTGTCTTCTTTAATGGGAACCACGCCCTTACTGTCTGTATTGACATGCGTGGCATATCCGCCGAAGCGCGTTAATGCCGTTACTCTTTGCCCCGTTTCAAGTGCTTTTACATTCTTTCCTTTTTTGATGATGCGCCCGACCACATCATAGCCGATAATTGCCGGCAAAGGCGGACATGCTTTATAATAGCCCAAGCGTGCCATTACATCTGCAAAATTAAGTCCGAATGCTTCTGTTTCAATTGTTACTTCATTATCGCCCGGTTCATTCAGTGTGAAATCTTTTAGCTCAAAGGCTTGTGCCGAAGCTCCGTTTTTTATCAGGTAAAATGCTTTCATTTTTATATTTTGTTATGCGGGTTAAGATACCGCAAAGTTATAAATATTATTTGTCTTATCCCGGCTTACACTTTGAATTGACGGATTTTTTTGTTAAATTTGCTTGTAATAAGAATTCTGAAAAATGTTAAAACAAAGTGCAAAATCCGACCGTAAAAAAATGTCAGAAGCCGGCAGTATAAAGGCACAATTGCCCAAAGAGGGTGCAAAAATGCAAAAGCCGATGTCTTCTCTTGCATTTAATTTTATGCGAATAATTATGAATATCCGAAAATTCTTTCGAGATTTTGATAAAGAAATTGCTTTTGCGGAACCGAAAAAAGGAGATAAGGTGGTTGATTTTGGCTGCGGATTGGGTTTTAATACAATTCCGCTTGCAAAACTCATAGGATCGGGCGGAAAAGTTTTTGCCGTGGACATCAGTCCAAAAGCTGTTGGAATTGTAAAAAAGAAGTTAAAAAAACATAAACTCACGAATACCGAGTGTATGCTTTCCGGAAGCATTGCCGAAATAGAAAAATTAAGCATTGACGTGGTGTATTTACATAATACGCTTCCCTTGATAAAAGATAAACAAAAGGCTTTAAGTGAGATTGATACCGTCTTAAAAAAAGGAGGAAGACTTTCGTATATGAGTCGTTTAGGTTCTAGGGTTTATGGTGATGACAATCTCTCAAATCAACAATTGAAAGAAATATTATGTTCTGAATATCATTTTAAACTGATAAAGGATGTTAAGGAACATTTTGTGTTTTTAAAAGAGCTTGATTAAGCTGAAATTTTATTTGATTAAATTTGTAAGTTGCTGTTTAGGGTTTTGTGATGTTTTAAAATCAATCTCCCTGCGCTCTTTTCTCCAAGAGGGGGTTTGCTATTGCGCTTTTTGCTGAATTTTGCATCCTTTGCGATTAAGAGTTACCGCCGGCAAGCATTTTTTAATAAGGTAATAAGGTTGATTTTCTTTTAGGTATTATTTATTTCTACTAAGGTTTGAACCGACAATAAGGTTTTTTAAGGCTAATACAAACATCAATCTCCCTACACCCTCTTCTCCAAGAGGGAATTTGCAATTTGCCAAAAACCATGAAATCGTAAAAAGTTAGCTATTTGGTTTTACTTTTTGCGGGTTAATAATATGGGGCATTTCAATTTCCTAACTTAAGGATTTTGAATGCCCCATAATCTTAAACTATAAAGAAATTTTATCTCTTTATCTGCTTATTTTACGATTAAAACTTTATTGATAACTTTATCTTTTAAGATGATTCTTACTATGTAAGCGCCACTTTGAAGTGTAGTATTGAATCTTTTTGCAAAATTATCAGTATTCGTAATATTTTCGCTAATAACTACTTTACCTAAAGTGTTTACAACTTGAAGTTCAGCTTTTTTAGAGTTTTTGATATTTAAATCAATTTGGAAGTTACCATTAGTCGGGTTAGGATAAATGCTTATGCCATTTGATTCAATATCATTTACACCATCCACAAGATTAACAACTACGTTAAATTCGCACTGGTTTTCGCAACCGGCAGTATTCGTATAAGTGTAAGTTACTGTATAAGTTCCATTAGCCAAACCTTCAGGGTTAAATGTGTTTCCTTCAACACCTGTACCCGAGAATGTTCCGCCTTCGGGAGTTTGTCCGGTGAAAGTAACAGCAGCATTTGTGTTAATTGTTATGTCATCGGGACAAGTAACAACCGGCAGTTCATTTACGGTTACAGTTACGGTAAGCTCAGAAGAACATTGGTCTGCATTCGGCGTAAATGTATAGTCCGTTGAACCTGCTGCATCGGTTGAGATAGTAGCCGGTGCCCATGTTCCTTCTATTCCATTGCTTGAAGTTGTCGGTAGAGCGTCTGCGCTTGCTCCGGCACAGTATTCGGTAGCAAAATCAAATGTTGGTGCTACCGGTGCACTTACATTTACAGTTATCGTAACAGCTGAAGCACATTGAGTGTCGTTTGGCGTAAATGTATAGTCGGCAGAACCTGCTGCATCGGTAACAATAGCAGCCGGCGACCATGTGCCTTCTATTGCGTTGCTTGACGTTGTCGGTAAAGCATCAGGAGTTGCTCCAACACAGTATTCTGTAGCAAAATTAAATGTTGGTTCCACTGCATTACTAACAGTTACTACTGCTGCAACTTCTAAAGCTGTTGCCGGGTCGGTTTGATCAACGCCTGCCGGAAGTGTAAATGTTCCTGTTGCGTTGTAATCTCCTGTGGTATTTGCATCGTAGGAATCAATTGTCCAAGTTAAGCTTACTGTGTGTTCTTGGTTGTCAGTATCAGTAATGACAATTTCAGGAGCAAGACCGGCTATAGCATCAGTTTCGCTTGTTCCTTTACAAACAGATATATCTTGAACAGCATTGTTAATATCTATTTGATTTATTTGAGGATTGGCTGCGCCACTTCCCGTAATAGAAAAATCATCAACATATAAATAATATTTATCCTCAGATACACATTGAATTGCAATATACACGGTTTGACCCTGAGTAACTCCGTAATCAGATAATTTATAACTGTGTTTTGTCCATTCAATCGGTTCATCAACAACGCTTTCTATGGTATCTGTAAAATCTGCAATTGTGTTACCTGTTGTAGATATAAGAACATTAAAACTTTCTAATAAACTCCTAGATTTTGCATAAAATTCAAATTCTACATCATTGGAACTAACTTCGAATCCGGGAGAAATCAACCAGTCATTATTTTGGGTGGAATTATATGCAACCCCGGCTGAATAGGTGCCACTGTGTGCTCCGTTAAGAGGAGTTACTATCATCCATTTTTTATTATCGCCGTCTTCATCAATAACTGTCCAACAGACAGGCATATCATCAGGACCTTCAAATTCTTGAGTGTAAGGCACAGTTACAGTACCGCATGTTGTTGTAAATGTCGCTTCCTGAGACCATTCTGACATATCTCCACTACCACAATCAGCTTGTACATATACATAATAGGTCGTAGCAGATGCAAGTCCTGTAAGGCTGTGAGGGTTGGTCGTTGTTGAACCCTCGAAAAAGTCTCCTGAACCTATAGCAGGGTCTATTGGGTTTGTAGATACTTTTATGTTCCATTGCGTTGCAGAACCCGACTCTGTCCATGCTATGTCTGCTTCAGATGTTGTTATGTTATTTACAGCCAGATCAACAGGTTTTTGACAAGAAGGTATTTCTTCCCAACTTATATCATCAATATTTACACCTAAACTTGGAGCTCTAAATGCAAAATTTTGGCTTGTTCCCGGAGCAGTACCCGGTTGCACAATAAACTCTTGATATGTTTTATTCAAAGTAATTGTTTGTAAAACATTAAATGAATTTATATCATTAACATCGGTTAAATAACCAACTTCTAATTCAGATGTGTTATCGTAACCTGACCTTGCATAAAATCTAAGTTGATGTGTTTCTGCATCGGCATTGCTTACATCGGGTGCTACAAGAATACCTCCGTCACGAAAATATATAGCATTTGCACCGGAATTTGGGAAAGCGGTTGAAACACTTACATATCCTCCGGCAGGTAATAATTTTTCCCAACAATCGGGCATTGTGGTAAGTGTTGCAGCATCAAAATTTTCAGAAAATTCCGTAACAAGGTCGCAAGGTGTTTTAAACATATAGCCTTCAGTCCATAAAGAAAGATTTCCTGCGCCGTGGTCAGCTTGTACATATACATAATATTCTGTAGCCGGTGTAAGACCGGTCAAACTATATTCCGGAGTGTTTGTTATTACACCCTCATAAACATCTCCTGTACCTGTTGCGGGATCTATTGAGGACGTTGCTACTTTTATGTTCCATTGAGTTGCAGTACTTAACTCCGTCCAACTTATATCAGCAGATGAAGAAGTAATATTTGTTGCTTGTACATTAGTAGGTGCAGGATAATCAACATTCATTATTTTTAAGTCATCAACAAAAAGATTTTTCATCCCGTAATCACTTGATGCCGTAATTTTTATTTTGGTTGTGGCATTTGCACCGGTAAGAGCAATTTTTGCATCTGTCCAAGCATTAATAGTGCCATCTTGTTCTTGATAAAATAGTTCTGTCCAAGTTGTTCCTCCATCAGTTGACATTTCCGCTTTTAGCCATAAATCAGGATCTACCGAACCACTCATCCAATATTTGAATGTAAGTTCAGGGAAACTTGCACTACTCATATCAATAACTTTAGAGGTCATTGAAGTAGTGCTTCCTCTTGAAGCATTATAAACATCAAACATTGCAGCATAAGTTCCTTCTATTACACTACCGGGTCCGTATGCAGTTCCGTCATTTTGTTCCCAAACATGAGTACTTGTTCCTTCAACAAGCCAGTTTGTAAGCGGCCATGTTTCAAAAGTTTCGGTAAACGGTAAGGCGAGTGGAGTTGGTGCATTAACTGTTGCAACACCGGAAATATTCGTAGTTCCATCCCAGAAACCACCGCCGCCGGCATTGTATCCGCCATATTTAAACTCGCCTGTTTCTAATTGGAAACGACTTGCGTAGTAGTAAGTTCCGGCAGCAGTGAAAGACAATGATGCTTTGTATTCATCATTGTTCCCGTCATCAGTATTGTAAGTTGCGGCTACCCAGTTTGTCCAAGTTGAGGGGTCTGTGTTTTGGTCTGAATATCCAATCCAAGCTTGAATGCCGGCACCTTGTCCTGCGGCTTCTGTTACGCCGGGTTCATATACTCTGGCATATACGTCAAATGCTTCATCGGTCTCAACGGTTACCGTTTCGGGGTGTTGTAAGTTACACCAATCAACTGCGGGGTCTGCGCCCATTGAGAATGTTCCTAAGGGGAACGGGGTTGTAGCAGTTGTATTGGTCGCTGCACCGTCAAGTGCGTCAATGCCTGAAAAATTCCAGTCATTAGCATCAAAAGTAGCCGATTGTGTTGTGCTTGTGCGATAAGCCCAACCGTCTGCATACTCCCATGCAGTACCTGTACCATCCACATCAACATCGCCAAAAACATCAATAACTGTCCATGTTGTACCGCCGTCAGCAGAGTGGAAAAGTTCAATGGCATCATCACCATTTACCCCCACAGAACCATCTGTGTATGTTGGTGCTATTCCAAAAAAAGCAGTAAAATTGGGTGCTTCTGTAGCAACATAAATAAAATCACCGGCAGTTGCGGCATCGGCAGGAAATTCAAATTCCGGTTCATTTGTAGTCCCCTCACCATTATTGGCAGTACTAACACCATATACGCTTAAATCTGCAACATCATTAATCACGTAAAGCTCAATACCCTTAGGAGTTCCGCCGGTAAGGGTTCCGTCAAAAACTCCGGTGATAATAAGATCTCCTTGAGCTTTAATCTTAAATGAAACTGTCAATAATAGCAGGGCTACCATTGAAAATAAATAAAATTTTCTCATACTATTGAAATTTAATTAATAAAATAATTATAACAAAGATTGTTTATGCTCTTTTGTTATGCGTCTGCGGCGAAAGTAGTTTTTTTGTTTATAAAAAAAAATAAAATTTGCTGCATTTACGAATTGATTTTTTTGTTCTCCCTTATGAAAATCCTAAATGTTTGTTCTAATTAGAAATACCTTTAAAATTATTTAACTCGTATTTTGAGACTTTTTCAAAAGTAAAACCAAATAGCTAACTTTTTACGATTTCATGGTTTTTGGCAAATAGCAAAATCCCTCTTGGAGAAGAGGGTGTAGGGATATTGATGTTTTTTGAGGGTGTTAAGTTGCAGTAGGATAGTAGTTTGTGGGGTTTGGTTAGATAAGTTTCTTATTCTCAGAAAAAATATCTATAATTGTACTTCTTAATTTATTAAATCAAAATATTATGCGAAAAAATCTATTTTTTTTATTATTTCTATTCAGTATTAGTGTAAGTTTTGCACAAACATCTTTAACAGAGGCTGTCGATTTTACGGTAACAGATGTTGAAGGACATGAACATCATCTTTTTGATTATTTAGACAACGGCAAGTATGTGTTGATAGATTTCTTTTTTACGACCTGTGGCCCTTGTCAACAAACCGCACCTAAAGTAAGCGAAGCTTATGAATATTTTGGTTGTAACAGCGCCGATTTAATCGTACTTGGCATTGACAATGGTGATAGTGATGCACAAGTTATTGCTTTTGACGAAAGTTATGGTTCAACTTATCCTTCTGTAAGTGGAATTGAAGGTGGCGGAACTGCTGTGTGTTCAGCTTATGGAATTAGCCTCTATCCTTGTGTAATTCTTATTGCTCCGGATAGGCAAATTGTAAATCAGGATATATGGCCTATACCTTCAGCACAAACCATAATTGATGTAGTTGTCCCTTATGGTCCGCAAGAAGCTGATTGTGATGGTAACCAGCCGGAAATTGCTGAAGATTTTACGGTAACAGACATAGAAGGTGTGGAACATAATCTTTATGACTATTTAAATAATGATAAACACGTGTTGCTTAATTTCTTTGAAACGACCGATGAAGAGAGCCAAGAAACTGCTCCAAAAGTAAATGAGGCTTATCAATATTTTGGTTGTAACAGTGCGGATTTAGTTGTGATTGGGGTTAATCATGGAACCAATAATGCAGATGTTGGTGCATTTAACGATACTTATGGCTGTGAATATCCTTCGGTAAGCGGCACAGAAGGCGGCGGAGATTCTTTGTGCAGCAGTTATGCGATAAATAGTTTTCCGACAGTAATGTTAATTGCTCCTAACAAAGAAATTATAAATTCAAATATCACGCCTATTGAAACCGGGCAGACTTTAATTGACAGTATTTCTCCTTATGGTCCGCAAGAAGCTGAGTGCGGTGTCGGAATTTATGAAAATTTAAATAATATTGATATTTATCCGGTTCCTGCCAATGATTTTGTTAAAATTGCAAATGCCCAAGGCTATTATCTTTCTGTTTATAATACCAATGGTCAAATTGTTTTGCAAAAAAATATTATATCCAATACCGAAGCAATTAATTTGGAAAAATTATGCACAGGAATTTATATGTTAAAATTCTCAAATGAACTTGATGCTAAAAAATTTACGATTAGTGTTGTAAAATAGGATTTGTAATTTTTAGAAAAAGAGTTGTCAAAAGAATTGTTCGGGAGACTGTAAATAAGCTGCATACAAGGATAAAGTAAGCTCGCATTATTAGCTTCGATGCAACTTCGTGTTCACCAAGTAATCTATTACAGTCTTATTACTTTTGTGGCAACTCTTTTTTTTAACTTTATAGTGAGATATTTCAGCAGTGTGACGGGGTGATTTTATGCTTCCGGCTTTACCCGAATTATTCACCCCTCATTCACCATATCAAAGGATATGCCTCAATCGCCTTATCACTTATTTTATTGTATATGCAGCCCTCATTACGAAGACTTGATGAATAATTCGGGTTTATGCTTTTGAATAGACCGATTGTTTTGTTAAATTTGCCAAAAAATAAATATAATAGAATGAGTCTTTTTGAAAAAATTAATAATGATATTAAAGCGGCAATGAAAGCCAAAGAATCGGAGAAACTAACCGCTTTGCGTGCCGTAAAATCCGAACTTTTGTTGATGAAAACCTCCGGTGCCGAAAATGCCGTTTCGGAAGAAGCGAGTATAAAAATGTTGCAAAAAATGGTTAAGCAACGTAAAGATTCGGCAGAGATATATCAATCGCAAGGGCGTGAAGATTTATATCGCAAAGAAATGACGGAAGCCGAGTATATTCAGGCATATTTGCCGGCTCAACTGTCCGATGAGGAATTGTCAAAAATTATTTCGGAATTGATTAATAAGCTGGGCGCATCCGGAATGAAAGATATGGGAAAAGTGATGGGTGCAGCATCAAAAGAACTCGCGGGCAGAGCGGAAGGAAAACTTATTGCGGCAAAAGTAAAAGAACTTCTTTCTATATAAATTTTGTAAAATAAAGGGCGTAAAAACTCGTTTAGCAATAAGCGGGGTTTTTATGAAAAAGTTTTTTTTACATACGCTGATTTTGTTTTTTTCAACCGCTTTATTTTCTCAATCTTATTTTACGGCAGGAGGTGCTCGATTGGGAACGGAGTGGGGGATTAGTTTGCAGCAAAAATTAGCAAAACGCACAACTGTTGAAGCAATATTTCAATCAAGTTTTATGCGTGAAGAATTGTTGCTGACAATTTTGCCCGAACAACATTTCCCCATTATTACAAAGCGTCTGAATTTCTATTTCGGAAGTGGTTTTCATAAAGGTTTTGTTACGGATAATTCTGCGGTTTATGATGCGCCTTACGGACTAACGCTTATTGCCGGTGCTGAATTTACCATTGCCCGATTTGTGATTTCGTATGATTATAAACCGGCTTTTAATTTTAAGGGCGGCGAAAATAAGTGGTACAGCCAAACGGGAGTATCGATAAGATATGTATTTATTAAGCAAAATGCGTTTAAAAAAATGAAACGTCGCCACAAAAGACGAAAAAGGCAAAGCGAACGAAAAAAACGCAGAAAAGAGTTATTTCATAAAAAAAAGTAAGTTTGCACCCGTAATTCCATAAAAAGTGCGAAAAAAAGTTTCATTTCATACATTGGGCTGTAAGTTAAATTTCTCTGAAACATCGAGCATTGCAAGCGAGTTTTTGAAGAAAGGTTTTGACCGGGTGAATTTCGGTGAAGCTGCCGATGTTGTTTTTATTAATACCTGCACGGTAACCGGCACTGCCGATAAAAAATGTCGTCAAGCCGTTAAAAAAGCCAAAAAGGATTCGCCCGATGCTTTTATTGCCGTTACGGGATGTTATGCACAGGCTGAAGCCGAAGAAATTGCGAAAATTCCGGGTGTTGATGTCGTATTGGGAATGAATGAGAAATTTAATATTTTTAAGTATTTTGAAGAGTTTGAGAAGCCGGAAAAAACGCAAATTCATTCTTGTGCAGTGGATGAAATAAGCAAATTTGATGCGGCTTATTCTTCGGGCGACCGAACACGCTCTTTCTTAAAAGTGCAAGACGGTTGCAATTATAAATGTACTTATTGCACCATTCCTAGTGTACGTGGAAAAAGCCGAAATAACAGCATTGAAAAGACTGTGGAGCAAGCCCGAAAAATTGCTGATAAGGGTTTTAAGGAAGTTATTTTAACCGGAGTAAATATCGGAGATTTCGGAAAAAGTACGAATGAAACATTTTTTGATTTGTTGAAAGCATTGGACAGGGTGGAGGGTATTGAACGCTATCGTATTTCATCAATTGAGCCGAATCTAATTACGGACGAGATTATCGAATTTGTTTCGTCTGATTCAAAGAAATTTTTGCCGCATTTTCATATCCCTTTGCAATCGGGAAGCGATACGATTTTAAAGAATATGAAACGCAGGTACAATACAGACTTGTTCCGGAGGAAAATTGAACGGATTAACAAACTTATTCCGGATGCTTTTATCGGTGTGGATGTTATTGTCGGTTTTCCGGGAGAAACGGACGCGTATTTTGCCGAAAGTTTTAATTTTCTTGCCGGTTTGGATATTTCCTTTTTGCATGTGTTTTCTTATTCTGTGCGTCCCGGCACTCCGGCGGAAAAAATGCCGGGCAAACTTTCGGCAAAAGAAATAAAACATCGCAGCAAAGAGCTGCATTTGCTTTCTGATAAGAAACATGCCGAGTTTTATGCACGTTTTGTGGGAACAAGGCAAAAAGTCTTGTTTGAAGCGGCAAATGTAAAGGGCTTGATGTTTGGCTTTACGGAAAATTATATAAAAGTTGAAGTTCCTTTTGACAAAAACTTAATCAATCAAATTTGCGATTTCAGCATCACCGGGATTAGTCGGAACGGCAATGCCTCGGGGTTTATTCTTTGAGATGTTATCTAATTAAATTCGTAAGTTGTTAATTTACTGCGCTTTTAAGTTTTTGAAAAATCAATCTCCCTACACCCTCTTCTCCAAGAGAGATTTTGCTATTTGCCAAAAATCATGAAATCGTAAAAAGTTAGCTATTTGGCTTTACTTTTGCAAAAGTCTCGAAATTCGGGTTAAATTCTTATTCCGGCTATCACAATTTCATTTTGTTGTATTGCCGTATCTTCTGAACTTTCAAAGGCTTTTGTGATGGCTTCTTTTTGTTCGCTCAATGTTTTGTCCGGAATTTTTTCAATCAATTCTTTGCAGTAATCTTCTACAAAAGTTTGCTTTGCATTTTTTTCGGCTTGCATTTCTGCAAAGAGATACAAAGTATCACCGGCTTGAAGCTGTGCACGTTTGTTAATAAATTTTTGTTCCGTATTTGATTGTAATCCAATGGGCAGGTCTTCGGTCGGGACTTCGGTAAGCTTATTTCTTCGTATGATGTAAAGTGGCATTCCCGTTCCCGAAAACTGTAAAACCAAATTATCCGTGTGCAGAATAATAATTGACAGATTAATAATATTTTCCGTAGGGTTTTCGGTATTATTTTGCAAGCTGAGTATTTTATTTCTTAATTTCTCCGGGATGTCAGCAGCTTTAAGGGGCTGTTCGTGGGCTAAGCCCTTAATAATTTCGTTTAGAAAGGCGGTTTTAAACATGCCGGAAATCCTTTGCAGGTCATTATCGGCAGTGAAACTTCCAAGTATGCAAACGATATGATTATTTATTTTCTCGGTTCTGAAAAAAGCATTTTGTTCCTTATTGGCTTGAGTGTGAAAAATAAAACTGTCCTTAAATAAATTTGCGTCAAACTTGTTTTTCGGAGCCATTATTTTTTTGATGTGTTCCATATTTGCACTGTCGCTTTGCAGCTGTTTATTGTGTTTGTCGATAAGTGCATTTGTCTCATTAAGAACTGTCTTTAAGTCGTCAATTGTTTTATTTTGCAAAGAAAGCGCTTCGTTTTTTTCTTTGATTTGCGCATTTGCATTATCTAAATCATTTGAAATTTGTTTAATATCCGGCTGTTCTGTTTCCGGATTTTCATGTTTTTGTTTTCCTGCGAGATAAACAAAAAAATTTGCAAATATGGCGCTAATAAAAGCCAATATGGCAAAGCCGATAAGGAATATTTTTTTGCGATTTGCAATTTCTTTGACAATGCTTTCCGAATTTTTGTGTATGGAGAGCATCCATTGTGTACCTTTTACGGGAACCATATAAACAATGTCTGTTCTTTGCGGTGTGTAGAAGAAACCGCCGGTGGGCACACCTTCTAATATAATGTTTCTGCTTTTTTCTTTTTCGCCGGTTAAGATATTTTTAAAACTTGATGATGCGGAGAGTTTTGTCCCTGTTTTGTTATTGTCGGGATGGCAAATGAGTTCTGCATCGTATTTGTCGAACAAGCAAATAAAAGATTTGTTCTCATTTAAACCGGAAACCGCTTTTTGCAGATTATTCGGAATCTCTTGTTTTGACATTCCGCTTTTTAGTTGGTTTTCCAAAAATCTTGCCATGCTTTCCGCCTGAGTTTTATTCATCTTAACTTGCAGGTGCATATATTTTTTTTGCATATAACTTAGAAAATAGTTACTTGCAAAATATCCGGCTATGGCAATCAAGGCAAATACAGAGAAAAATGTCAGAAAATATATGCTTTTTTTCATACGATGTTTTCGTTTAATGCGGTCATAAATTTTTTTGAAACAAAATTCAATAGCAAACAATAAACTATCTTACAAAGATATAAATAAGAAATTAAAGAGTAGTGCAGGGAGCAAAAACTTTTGCTTATTTAAGATGAAGAAGCTGTGAGACCGTTATTTTTGTTGTATTTATTCTACAAATGTTCTCCCTTCAATCTCCATGGTAAACTCAATGGCTTCGAAAATATATCGGTGGTCGGGCGCTTTTGCTTTGTTTTTAAAATCTTTAAAGTCGTATTCTTCAATAATTTTAAAGTTTTTTCGGTTCATGCAAATCATTTTATTTCCGGTTACATAGAATAAATATTTACCGCAAAATTTCATAAAATAGCCTTTCCCTGCGTTTCCTTCGCATTTTCCTCCCGATGTAGAAATGGTGAACTTGCTGTACTCGGAACTGTCGAAAAGTGCTTTTCTCGGTGCAATCATATTCATAACCAATTTCCCTTTTCTGTTCATAATCATAAGACTTGTGTCATTGGGAAAGAAAATATATTTGTCGGTAATAAGATATTCTTTCGGGCAAATGTGGTCATAATATTTTATGGTGTTGTAGGGGATGTTTTTCATAATTGCTTTTACCTCTTTGCTCATTTTTATTTTCCACAAGATTTTTTTGTTATCCACAAAGAAGAAACGCTGTGTTTTTTTTATGTTGGAGTTTGTTATGGGGTAATAAAAAAGTTGTCCCCAGTTTTTTAAAGGATATAAAATCAGTAAAAGTATAATTAGTTTTTTCATGTGTCTGTATTTATGAATTATGAGTTGTGAATTGTGAATTATTTTTTGTTATTACTTTGTTTTCACCATTCATCACTTAATCATCTATCATTTTATTTTTTATATCGGGACTTTATTTTGTTCAATATTAAGTTAAGTCCATTCTCTTTTAAGGACATATAAATTTTGCCCCAAAGTTAATCATAATTTCCTTTTTTTAAAGAAGAAATTTCTTTTTGGCTTAAAAAACGCCATTTCCCTCGTTTTAAGTCTTTTTTTGTCAGTCCGGCAAAATATACCCGGTCTAATTTAATAACATTGTAACCGATTTGGGCAAACATCCTTCGTATAATTCGGTTTTTGCCTGAGTGAATTTCAACACCCACATCTTTTTTGCTGCCGGGGTCGGGAAAAGCCAAGGCATCAAATTTCATAAAGCCGTCTTCCATCTCAATACCCGAAATTAATAAATCGGCATCTTGTTTTGTCAGGTTTTTATCGATAAATACATGATAAATCTTTTTTTTGTTGTATTTCGGATGGGTTAGCTTTTTGGTTAAATCTCCGTCATTTGTAAGTAATAAAACCCCGGTCGAGTCTTTATCCAAACGTCCTACCGGATAGATGCGTTCTTGAATTTTGTTTGTGAAAAAATCCAATACGGTTTTTCTGCCTCGGTCGTCCGAAACACTCGTGAGTACGCCTTTGGGTTTGTTTAAAAGAATATAAACCGGCTTTTCGGAACGAACCGGCTTATCCTTAAATTGTACTTTGTCTTTTCTCGACACCTTTGTTCCTACTTGCGTTATGACTTTTCCGTTTACTTTCACAAAGCCGCTTTCAATCAGCTTGTCGGCTTCTCGCCTGGATGCAATGCCGGCATTTGCCAAATATTTGTTTAGGCGAATTTCTTCCGTGCTTGTTTTTTTTGCCTTGCCGGATATTTTCTTTCGTTTGTTTTCGGACATATTATTTTTTTATGAAGATGTTCAATATTCAATAAAAATTTTAATTTTACGGAATATTATGTCGCAAACTTAATTATAAATTTTTATTTTATGGATATAGAAAATATTCTTATAGGTGTTGTTGCTCTGATTGTTGTAATTGTAGTTGTTCGATTTCTAACAAAAAAAGTATTTAAAATTGTTTTAAGTCTGATAGTGCTTATTGCATTAGGACTGTTCGGCTATATCTATATGACTGGTGTGCATACCATTGGTGCTTTGGAAGAAAAATATTGTTCCGGTACGGACAATAAAGCTGATTCTTTAAAATGTGTGTGTATTGTTCAACCTATTTCGGAAGATTTTCATGAACGTTTATCTGCCGAAGAATTAGAAGAAATGAACTCGATTGATTTTGCCAAAGAACTTTCTAAATCATTGGTGCGCAAGCGCACAGTTATTCAAGCAAAGCTAAAAGAAAACAATGCTTTGCATCTTTTAGACGATTTTAAAAAAGATTTTTTGAAAAAGAATTTGGATTTAGAGTAAATTCGTTTTTTTGCTTGGTAAGTTGACCGTTTTTTTGCCGGTGCAATAGTATTAATATTACCGCTTTTCTAAATTATATGGAAATGGTTTGATGTATTTTTTATAGTTATAGGCAGTATTTGTGTTTGGTCAAAATTGCAAATCTTGACAATGGGAACAAGTTTCGGTTTTATATTTTATTCATCTTTTTTTATCCTTGATTGTCCAAAACCAAATCCGCCTATGAATGAGATTATTCCTATTACAATCTTAATTAATAAATTTTCATTACTTTGAAGAAATATAATAAGAAACCCTACGAATATAAGACCTATTAAAATTAGAAGTAAGTTATATTTTCGTTCACCTTTCCTTTCTTCTCTGTCTCGTTTATCTAATTCATCAGACTTTGAGATTAGTTGAGTAATATGCTCTGTTGTAATTTTGTCAGCTATCGGGTTTCCGCGTCTCATCACCCCGGATACCATTGTTTGTTTTATAATACTCGAAACCCTTCCCCTATCTTCTTCCGGAATAGATTCTAAAACTTCATTCGGAATTATGCCTTCTGAATTTAGGGCATCATTACTTGTCGGGTTTTCCTGTTGTCCTGTCTGTGCTAACTCTTGTTTCTTATCTTCTTTTTTAGCCAGCAATTAAAATTTTAAAATTTTAAATAAAGAATTGTCAATTTCTTTTTCGATTTTAGTTTCTAAATAAAATTCGATAAGTTTAGAAAGTACAAGAATAAAACCTTTTCTATTTGAAACAGGTAACTTCCTTAAAACATCTGTTAAAAGTTTAATATCTTTATTGAGTTCTTTGTCAAGCTCTCTTGAATTAAGATTTTGATAATAATTTAAATAAAAGTCTTGTATTAGAATATCATCCCAATATTTAGCCTCTTCTACAGAAGCCAAATTTTTACCTTTATTGAAAGCTAATTCCATTTTGTTGTTATTATATCTTCAATATAAACGAAACGTCTGTTAATTTGTTGTATGAGAACAAATATCCAATTATACATACAAAAATAAACAAATTATCTTTATAAAACAAGTTCTGTCTGTTTATTTTTACCCCTTTGGTTTTCCGAGTATGTCAAACATGTTTTTTTTGTATGCTTCTACGCCGGGTTGGTCAAAGGGATTTACGCCAAGTATATAACCGCTTATGCCGCACGCTTTTTCAAAGAAATAAATTAATTCGCCTAAATGATATTCGTTTAGCTCCGGAATGCAAATGCGTATATTCGGAACACCGCCGTCAAGATGTGCTTGTAAGGTGCCTTTTTCGGCACTTTTGTTTATTTCCTCAATTTGCTTGCCCGCCAAATAGTTGAGTTTGTCGAGGTTTTGCTCGTCTTCTTTTAGAACTACGGAATACTTTGTCTTTTCAAGGGAAATAACCGTTTCAAATAGATTGCGTTTGCCGTCTTGAATATATTGTCCCATGGAATGCAGGTCGGTGGTAAAACTTACACTTGCCGGGAATATTCCTTTGCCGTTTTTGCCTTCGCTTTCTCCGTATAATTGTTTCCACCATTCGGCAAAAAATGTGAGCTTCGGATTATAATTAACCAGAATTTCATTAGAAAAACCTTTGTGGTACAGACTGTTGCGAACAGCCGCATAAAGTTCGGCATCATTGCCGGCTTTTTGGGAATAAGCGGCATAATCCCTTGCTCCTTTGACCAGTTGTTTTATGTCGAAACCGGCAACGGCTATCGGAAATAAACCGACCGGTGTTAATACGGAAAATCGCCCGCCGACATCATCCGGAATAATATAGGTTTTATAAGCCTCTTGATTTGCCAATTCTTTTAATGCGCCTCTTTCTTTGTCCGTAATGGCAATAATGCGTTTTTTTGCATTTTCCTTTCCGTATTTTTTTTCCAATTCTTCTTTCAACACTCTGAAAGCAACGGCGGGTTCTGTGGTTGTGCCCGATTTTGAAATTACGGTAATTGCCCAAGAAGCATCTTTTAATAAATCCATAATTTCGTATAAATAGTCTTCGCTTAAATTATTTCCGGCAAAAATTATTTTCGGGCTGTGGCTTTTTTTATATTCGGAAAAATTATCCGAAAGTGCATTAATAACAGCTTTGGCACCCAAATATGACCCGCCGATACCGATTGTTACCATATAATCAATATCAGAAGCAATTGCAGCCGCTGTTTTGTTGAGGTCTTCCATTAAATTGTCGGAGATTTGCGAGGGCAAATCTACCCAGCCCAGAAAATCGTTTCCGAGACCGGTTTTGCTGTGTAAATGCTTATTTGCTGTTGTGGCTTTCGTTTTATAATCATCAAGTTCTGTTTTGTCGATGAAATTGTTTGTATTATTTATGTCAAGTTTCATATGTTTATTTTTATAATTTTCAAAGGGCTTTTAATTATGAATTGTAAATTATTCTTCATCAATGATTTAATTTTTAGCTTTTTAGTTGATTGTCAAGAGCAAAATCAATCCCCCTGCGCCCCTTTCTCCAAGGGGGAATTTGCTATTTGTCAACAATCTACAAAAAAATGACTTTACTGTTTGAATTCTTAATTTTTAATTGTCCCGGGCGTTTCATGTGTTTATGTTTTCTTATTATTTAGTTTTTTTGTGTGGATAATTTTATAATCATTGTCTAATGAAGTCAGTTTCTCGTATATTAAAAAAGAAACCCAAGCATCGGTTGCGGCATATTTTCTTTGTTCTTCTGTATATTGGGGGCTTGCCCAATCTGTTAAACGGGCTTTTTTTGATATTCTGAAATTGAGCAAATTTGCGGTTAGTTTTTTCAGTCCGTTGTCTTCGATTCCGTAATTGCTTGAATATGCTTGCAGCTCCACAAAGCCTCCGGGCGAAAAACGTTTTAGTTTTCTTAGGGCTTTTATATCGTCGCTTATTGCCACGCCGGCTTTTATAACATTTTTGTTTTCCAAGACTTTTGCCAACTCATCCGGGAAGCCGAGTTTATCTAATTTGAACAAAAAGGCTTGTTCCAAAGTGGCTAATTGCAATAAAGAGACATCATAATATTCGCCTTTTTTAAAAGCCGGTTTGGTCTCCGTATCAAAACCGAGCATCTCCGCCTGCCGAAGCCGGGGCAAGATTTCTAAAAATGTTTTTTTATTTTCTATTAAAAAAATTTCGCCGTTAAATCCTTCTACCGGAAGTTTTTCTACAATTTCTTTCGGTATTTTGTCATAAAATCTATTCATCAAATAAGTTTATTCAAACATCTTATTTTGTATTATTTGCTTGGCGAATTTAAAACTTTTCCTCGAGAGTTTCTTATATTTTTTATTTTTATTTGTTGCGGGCTTTGTTAGAAAGGGCAAAACTTCTTTTAAATCATAGAAGTGTGCTATGTCATAGCCGGAGATTTTATGGTTTATTTTATGGCATAAATCCGGATTAACGGACACTAAATATTTTGCTGTTTTTTGCTGCTTGTTTAACAAAGCAATATCGAGTGCGTTCAGATTATGAACGCTGCACAGGCTGTCGGCGGCACCGTTTTCGATTAAAAATTTCACGGCATTATCATTGCCCTCTTGTGCGGCAATCATCAAAGGAGTATATCCGGAGGCATTGGTGGTATTAAAATCGGCATAATAATCCCAAAATACTTGCAAGAGGTCTGTATCATTATAATATGCGGCAATCATCATTGCATCAAAACCCCATTTGTTTTGCATCGAAAAATTGACATTGTAATCGGCCAAATAGGACGCAACCATAGGGTATCCGTATGCCGCACAAAGCATCAAAGGCGTTATTTTATTTTGATTGGGGGTGTTTGGGTTTGCACCGTTTTCCAGCAAGAGTTTTACCATGTCCGGATTATTGTTCATAACTGCCGAATACAATGCGGTTTTATGATTGTCGGGAAGCGCATTTGCATCTGCCCCTTTTTCCAAGAGCAGTTTGGTCAGATACATATTATTGTTATCCACCGCATACATTAAAGGCGTAACTCCTTGCAAATCGCAAATATTAACATCCATACCGCCTTTCAACAAATAAAAAACTTTTTTTTCGTCATTTCTATAGGCAGCATCTAAAAGATCCGCTGAATTTTGTCCGCTAAGCGAATAAATTGAACATAGCAAAAAAAGAATTAAGCAGTTATATTTCACCTTGATTTTGTTTACAAGATTAAGCCGAAACAGGCATCGGAGAAAATGACGATTTTTTGGACAGCCCCATTCGATATATAGGGTTAAGTATATAGAAAACTTAGCAGTTCATTATTATTTATCCGGTCTTTCACTCAAAACTTCTTTCAAGACATTTATTCCGTTAATTGCAGATGGGAAACCTGCATACACTGTCATTAAAATCATTATTTCTTTAATTTCAATTTCAGAAAGTCCAATGTTTAGCCCTGCATTAATATGAAATTTTAGTTGTGGTTGTGCATTTCCC
>PDWI01001902.1_pt1 | contig 32380 bp, 28 predicted proteins | sample 1430891 | NCBI WGS metagenome assembly PDWI01 (sample SAMN01162508, study PRJNA174530) | Oral metagenome, whole genome shotgun sequencing project. | biome: Marine environment; feature: Marine mammal; material: Swab sample of the gingival sulcus; isolation source: swab sample of gingival sulcus... | reverse complement strand
CTCTATCATTTTATTACCGAGAATGAACGAGCTATGCTTCAGGCGGAAGCGTTGAGACAAAATAACATTGTACAATTTCTCCAATATGTTAAAACTTCAGGAGACTCGTCATTCAAATATCTGCAAAACTGTGTCGATTTGCAGAACCAAAAACATCAACCCATTCCGGCGGCATTGGCTATGAGTGAGTATTTCTTGAGAGATCAGGGAGCATGCAGAGTACATGGCGGTGGTTTTGGTGGTACAATTCAATGTCTGGTACCAATGGCAATGTTTGCTGAATATAAGGACTTTATCGAAAACTGTTTTGGCAAGGGTTCTGTCATTCCCCTTCACGTTCGTCAGAGTGGTTTTGAGTATATAGAGAGCAACCCGGCTTAGAGTAAAGGAACACAAATACATGTCACAGGTAAAACTGGAAAAAGTCGTTAAAAATTACGGTAATGTCAAGGTTGTTCATGGTATAGACCTTGAGATAAATGATTGTGAATTCATTGTCCTGGTTGGACCCTCAGGATGTGGAAAGTCGACAATCCTGAGGATGGTTGCCGGGCTTGAGTCCATTTCCGGCGGGAAGATTATCATCGGTGATAAGACGGTGAATAATATTTCTCCCCGGGATCGGAATGTGGCGATGGTTTTTCAAAACTATGCCCTGTATCCTCATATGACGGTTCGGGATAATATTGCCTTTTCCCTGAAAATGGCCAAGGAGAGCAGAGAACAGATTGATGAAAAGGTGAATCTTGCCGCAACAACTCTCGAACTTGGTGATTATCTGCAAAGAAAGCCGGCAGAACTGTCTGGTGGCCAGCGACAGCGGGTGGCAATGGGTCGAGCGATCGTACGACAACCGGATGTTTTCCTGTTTGATGAACCCCTGTCAAACCTTGATGCCCAGTTGCGAACCCAGATGAGAATGGAGCTGAAAAAGCTGCACCTGAAATTTAAAACCACCACCATCTACGTAACCCACGATCAGATCGAGGCAATGACCTTGGCGGACCGGATCGTAATTTTAAAAGACGGCTATATCCAGCAGGTTGGTAGTCCGATTGAAGTCTTTGAAAGACCAGCTAATGTCTTTGTGGCTCAGTTTATTGGTAATCCGCCAATGAATATTGTTGAAGGACAGGTAAAAATTATTGACGCTGTTCCTTCACTGGTTGCACAGGATTTGGTAATGCCTTTGCCAGAAGGAAAGATGACCAATATGGAAGATGGTCAGCAGGTGCTCATCGGTATACGGCCTGATGCCTTGAAGATTCGTGACCAGGAACAACTGTTTAAGCCTGAGTGGCGAAAACAGGCAAAGGTTGTTGTTTCGGAAATACTTGGTGGGCAATCCCTGCTCGAACTGGATATTATGAATAACAGTTTTATCGCCGAGGTGGAAGGTCGTATCCAAGCCAGCCCGGGCGATGAAATAACCGTAGATTTCGAACTGGACCGGGTGGTCCTGTTTGACCCATCGACAAAAGAAGCAATCAACTAATCTTTTTTCGCATTACTTGAACCAAAGGAGGAGTAAATGAAAAAACTGTTGAAAATGATTATGGCAGCCACCACCCTTTGTCTGCTGGCAGCATTCCAGACTGCACAGGCAAAGGATCTTTCAGGACAGCTTGAGATTTTCTCATGGTGGGCTGGTGATGAAGGTCCTGCCCTTGAGGCACTGATTGATGTCTACAAAACTAAAAATCCTAAGGTTGAAGTTGTAAATGCAACCGTAACCGGTGGTTCTGGCGTCAATGCCAAGGCGGTATTAAAAACCCGTATGCTCGGCGGGAATCCCCCGGACAGCTTCCAGGTACATGCCGGACAGGAATTGATCGGTACCTGGGTAATGGCGGATCGTATGGAAGATCTGACTCCAATGTTCAAAGAGCAGGGCTGGCTTGATGTTTTCCCGGAAGGTCTGGTTAAACTGATTGGTACCGACAAGGGGATCTGGTCTGTTCCGGTAAATATTCATCGCTCTAATGTGTTGTGGTACATTCCTTCAAAATTGAAAGAATGGGGTGTAGAAGCACCAAAAACCTGGGACGACTTTTTCAAGATTGCGCCAATGTTAAAAGAAAAAGGCGTTGTGCCTTTGGCAATCGCACAAAACTGGACCCACAACCATCTATGGGAATCCGTTGCCCTTGCCTCTCTTGGCGCAGAAAAATGGAATGCTCTCTGGAGTGGAAAACTTGCCTTTGACAGCCCGGAAGGTATCAAGGCATGGGAACTTTTCGGCAAGGTTCTTGAATACACCAACGACGACGCTTCTTCTCTTAGCTGGCAACAGGCAGTGGATATGGTTGTAGACGGACGTGCTGCGTTCAACGTCATGGGTGACTGGGCAGCCGGTTATCTTTCCACCACCAAAAAGCTTGCGCCTGTAACCGGTTTTGGCTGGATGGCAAGCCCTGGAACTACAGGTGAGTTCATGTTTCTTGCCGATTCCTTTGGTTTGCCAAAGGGCGTGAAAAACCTTGATAACGCCAAGGCATGGCTGGAAGTTCTCGGATCAAAAGAAGGTTCAGACGCGTTCAACCCACTGAAAGGATCAATTTCAGCACGTACTGACAGTGACCTTTCAAAGTATAACGACTATGCAAAATCAGCCTCTGCCGATTTTGGTAAGGACGTTATCGTTGGTTCGCTTGCCCATGGTGTAACTGCCAATGAAGGTTTCATGAACGATTTTGCCTCTGTTATGGAAATGTTCTTGAAGACCAAAGATGCCAAGATGACCGCCAAGGCAGCACAACAAATTGCTGTTAAAAACGGTATTGGTAAATAAACCTGATCTATTTGCCCACCTGCTTCTTGCGGGTGGGCGAATACATTTTTTGAAGATCTCAAACAGAGAAAATTATGCGAGAAGTCTCACGTGACAAAATAAAGGCGTTTTTCACTCTTTTGCCTTCTATCGTTCTCATTGGTATCTTTGTCTATGGATTTATCGGCAATACTATCTGGATTTCGTTGACAGATTGGGGTGGCGTTGCGGCTCTTGCTGAAAATCCGACCAAAAATTTTGTCGGTATCACCAATTATAAAGAACTTTTCACTGGTTTTCTCGAAAGCCGTTTCAGACAGGATATGGTAAATGCGGTGTTCTACTCCCTGTCACTTCTCGTGGGGGCGGTGGGCCTCGGCATGTTTATTGCCATCCTTCTTGATCGCAAGCCAAAAGGTGAGGACTTTTTGCGAACGGTTTTTCTCTATCCGATGTCTTTGTCCTTTATTGTTTCGGGAACTATCTGGCGTTGGCTTTTGGCACCACAGGGTGGTGTGAATATCCTGCCCGGCTACGCAGGGATGGAACCGCTCCAATTTAAATGGTTGTCGGCCAAGACCACGGTACTTGCCTTCAACTGGCAAAACCTGTTACAGATTTCTTTTTATGTAGCAGCTTTTATTTTTATTCTGATCGGTTTTTTCATTGTTCGAGACAATAGCAAAAAGGGTATGAAATGGCTGATTTCTGGTGTCATCCTTGGTTTTGCCGCGTGGCTTGGCGGTGACGTTTTCCCCAAGGCGTTGATCATTGAGGAATTCCACGGCTTTAACATGGCAACCCTGGGCATTATTATTGCCACCATCTGGCAATATTCTGGTTATACCATGGCACTCTATCTGGCTGGCTTTAACGGTATTTCCCAGGATCTGCATGATGCTGCGATGCTCGATGGCGCAAGTGAAGTTGATTATTATCGCTTTATCTCGATTCCGATGCTGAAACCAATCACCATCAGTGCGGTTATCATCTTGTCCCATATTTCGCTGAAGATGTTTGATCTTATTTTCTCAATGACCGGCCCTGACAATGCAGAAACCGGGCATCCTGCCTTGAACATGTACCTGACAACGTTTAGAGCAAACGAGTTTGCCAAAGGAGCTTCGATTGCCATTGTCCTTTTTATTCTGGCAGCAACCTTCATTGTACCGTATTTGATCACCTCCTATAAGCAGAGGAGGGCCAGATAGATGAAAAACACGTTTACCCTTAAAAACGTATTGTACTACGGTACCCTGGCGGTGCTGGTTGTTATTTTTCTCGTACCAGCCTATATGGCGGTTGTTACTGCCTTTAAACTGCCGGGTGATATTACTCTGCCTACCAGTTGGGATTTGCCGACCACCATCAACTGGTCAAGTTTTTCCGAAGCCTTTGCGATGCTTAAGCCGAATCTGGTGAATTCCTTTATTCTCACCATTTTTGCAACCATTGGTTCGACGGTACTTGGTTCACTTAACGGTTATGTTTTTTCCAAATGGAAATTTCGAGGAAGTGAAATTATTTTCACCCTTTTCCTCTTTGGTATGTTTATTCCCTATCAGGTTATTCTGATTCCTCTGTTTCAAACCTTACGGGCTATGAATCTCTACGGTGGACTGCCAGGGCTTATTCTGGCGCACATTGTTTATGGTCTGCCCATTACCACCCTGATTTTCAGGAATTTCTATGCCCAGATTCCAGGTTCGCTGATAGAGTCGGCAAGACTTGACGGCGCCGGTTTTTTCTCGGTCTATCTTAGGATTGTTTTCCCTCTTTCCATTCCAGGCTTTGTTGTGACCAGTCTCTGGCAGTTTACCCAGATCTGGAATGAATTTCTCTGGGCGATTACGTTAACCAAACATTCGGAAAACCCGATTACTGTTGGACTTGCAAATCTTGCGGGCGGACAGGCGGTAAGTTGGAACCTGCCGATGGCGGGATCTATAATGGCAGCTCTTCCGGTTCTGTTAATTTATATTTTTCTCGGACGCTATTTTATTAAGGGTTTGCTGGCAGGGTCGGTTAAAGAGTAAGACGACAATACTGTATATTCTGGCAATAATGGGTGTTACTTACCATTTACCATGTCTGATGATATACACCGTGGTGTGTTCTTGCCAAACAAGATTAATCTGTTTCACTTGAGATCCTGTCATCAGGGATATTTTTTAACTGCCTTTGCCTATCAACTTTCTTATACGGAGATATACCCCTCAAGATAATGTATGGCCTTTCCCGATATAAGAACTCTTTTGTCTGCTATTCGACAGAGAATAATCCCGCCCCGTCTTGATGCCTGGTAGGCAATAAGTTGTTTCTTATCTAATCGTTCTGCCCAATAAGGTGCCAGCCCTGCGTGAATCGATCCGGTAACCGGATCTTCATTGCCACCATTTGCCGGCCAGAAATATCTGGATATAAAATCATATTCATTGCTTTGCGCAGTAACCACCACGTCATAGGGCGCGAGCTTTTCAAGATATTCTTTTTGCTGCTGTACATTGAGGATATCTTCTTCATTATCGTATACGGCAAAATATGCCTGATCATTACGGAGAACGTGGGAGGGTGTAATAGATAAGCCCTGTAACAAGTATTCAGGGATATCTCCTACCGGCAAAGGTTGCAAGTTTGGAAAATCCATTTGAATAAAGCCGTCGTTTGCCCTGGTAACTGTTAATTTACCAACGGAGTTTGTTGAAAAGATAATCTTGTCCAGACCAGGGTGGTCATGGAAGATTACCGAAGCTGAGGCAAGGGTGGCATGTCCGCAAAAACTAACCTCAGTGAATGGAGAAAACCAGCGTATGCTGTACCTATCATCTGCGGTGGGTACCAGGAAAGCGGTTTCGGACAAGTTGTTTTCTGTGGCGATCGACTGCATCAGAGATTTCGTGAGCCATTTTTTGCAAATAACCACAGCCGCAGGATTTCCGGAAAATATCTCGTCTGCAAAAGCGTCCACAATGTGTATTTTCAGCTTCATTTTTTTCTCTTTGTGGTTTGGCGTTACATTTGGTGGAATCTGGTCGAGAGTTTTGATAATTTCTGGATCAACATGTTGTTTAAGTTAAAACTTGTCTTCAATGCCTTTGACAACTCCTTTAACATAGGGCATAACCCCTTTTCGATTAAGATCATCCTTTAATCGTAAGAGTTCTTGATGGTTTTGTTCGAGGAGCAGACCTTCATGGACGTAGACCCTGGCTGTTTCCAGTTCCAGGTTTTTAAACGCTGTATTTGCAAGATACGCATATCTGTCAGCAATTTTTTTATAGCCCTGTTGCACAAGTGGATTCTTTGGGTCAATTGCCTTGATCTCGTTATAATATTTAAGGGCACAGTCTTCTGCAGGGGAGGTGAGCTTGTTTAGAGGAATGGCTCTTTCTGCCGCATTGTTCAGGGTGTTGATCTTATACTGCTTTCTGTTGGTATAGTATGTTTGCAGCGTTTTGGTTTTCAAGTGGTCAGGAAAGAGATCGTTTAGCTGTTGTATGGCTACGGCTGCCTTGGCGAAATGTTCATCGTTAATCTGTACCCTGATGTTTGCGTCAAGCTGATTGGCAACCCTTTCAAGTCCTTTTTGTGCCATTGTGTTGTCTTCGTCCAGATAGAGAACATTCTTATAGAGTGTATATGCCGCATCAGGAGATTGAATGAGCTTTCCCATGCTGTACGACTCATTTGCCTGTAAAAGAAGGGCAGTAATCCGCTCCTTGGCCCGGCTGCCTTTTGAAACTGTCGGTACCTTTGTTTCTTTATTAAATGTTGGGGTGTCAGATAATGAGTTTTGTTGGGTAACTGAATTGGTCGTGTCAATCGGCTCGACAGGCTGATTAAAGAAAAACTGAAAAATAATCCCGATAATAAGGAGTAGTATGGCTGCAGACGCTGGTATGAGTATGATATTTGATTGGGGAAAACTGCTATCTGCACTTCCAGGTTGTTCGGTGGATAGGATTGGACCGGGTTGATTGGTGTTGGAACCAGGCAAGGTATTTTTTGAAAATGTAACTGCTTGATTGATAAACTTGCGTGCCGCAAGGCTTTCCTTTTTAAATTCCCGGGCAAAAATTGAATGGGTGAATTCCTGTAGAGCTCTGGTGTTGACCCGATTTGAAAGCTGGTATAGATAATTTTCTATATCTGACTGCATGTCACGGCATTTCTGATATCTCTTTGTCAGGTCTTTTTGAAGTGCCTTGTCCACAATATCGTAGACTTCCACTGGCAGGTCTGGTGCGATCTTGTTTAGAGGTGTAAAATCAGCATCAAGTGCCTGTTGTATTAATTGAGCGGTATTGCCGGTGTAGAGTTTCTTCCCACTCAGCATTTCGTAGAGAAGGATGCCAATGGAAAAAATGTCCGAACGGGAGTCGATGTCATCTCCTGCAACCTGTTCAGGAGACATATAGGAAACCTTACCCTTAACAACACCAACCTGGGTTCTGCTTTCCTGTAACTCGTTTTTGGCAATCCCGAAATCTATGACTTTGACCTTTCCCTCATAGGTGAGAAAAATATTGTGCGGTGTAAGGTCTCGGTGGATGATATGTATTGGTCTATTGTTAAGATCTCTCAGTTCATGGGCGTACGCCATGGCATCACAGATCTTACTGGTAATAAAAAGGGCGTATTCGACCGGAATGGTTTTGCCACCTTTTTGCACTTTTTTCATCACTGCGAAAAGGTCTTTGCCGAACAGATACTCCATGGCAATATAATATTCGTTGCCGATATTGCCAAAATCGTAAATACAAACGATATTGTCATGTTGAAGCAGAGCCGCCAACCTGGCTTCATCAATGAAGTGGGAGACCATCTTTTGATCGTCAGTCAGGTGATTGAGCAGCTTTTTTATAACAATCAGCTTTTCAAAACCTTTATCACGAATGAGTTTCCCTCTGAATATTTCAGCAGTACCGCCTACACCCAGAGTGTCAAACAGAATATATTTGTCTCCTAATAATTGCGGTTGGTTCATTTTGTATTCTATTTGGTTAAAAAGACGGTAAATAAACGGTTATAATACCAAAAAAATGATTGATTCTGTATTTTTTTTTCATTACCTTCCTTGTGCAAGAAAATTTTATTTCAGCTGTAATAAAGGTGTGGTGGTAACATACTAGAAAATGGGGTGACTTATCCATATTATTTCCTGTTGTAAAACTGATCCTGGCTGTACGAGAGAAAATAACGAGGATGTGTGTCTTGCCAATGAGCAACATAGTTTTTATCTGGTTGCTGATGGGGTCGGCGGGCGAGCTGCGGGCGAGGTTGCCAGCAGGCTTTTCTGTCAAGCAGCCGAAGATATTTTAGGAAATAGCGATGCTGCCGATGATGGTCGGTCGCTTGTCGAACGGGTGTTTCAGCTGGCTCATAAAAATATTCAGACAATCGCCTGTTCCAAACAGCAATGTGAGGGAATGGGATGCACTGCAGAGGTAATGCTGATAGAAGGCTGTGAGGCAGTGATCGGACATGTTGGTGACAGCAGGACCTATCGCTATCGAAATGGGAGACTCTTCCTGCTTACCGAGGATCATTCCTTTGTCTTTGAACAGATTAAGGCAGGGGCAATTTCAAAGGATCAGGCACGAAAACACCCGATGAAAAATGTTATCCTTCGTGCTGTGGGGATAGAGGAACATGTCAAGATTGATATTGTTACAACCCGAATTGAAGTGGGGGATATCTTTCTGCTCAATACCGATGGCCTTTCTGATATGGTGGAGGACGAATTGATTGAAAAAGTATTGTCTATGAACCTGAAGTTGCAGGCAAAAGTTGAAATGCTTGTTGCGTTGGCAAAATCAGCAGGTGGAAAAGACAATATTGCAGTGGTCTTGCTCCAGGTTGTTTGAATCCCAAGCCAGTTGTTTCAATACTTTATATGTCTATTTTTATTGTTATAGTTGTATCGTTTTCAGTTTCCAGTCTGCCCTGTGGGCTAACATTAATGATGACCTGTCTAGATATGGATTGTTTGGAAAAGGCAGGTGAGGAGAAAGAGGATGATTGAGGTTACCGAGGTAGCTTTGCAAAAACTTATTGTTTTTTGGGAGGAAGAAGGTGGACGTCTTCCTGTTCGGATAGCCCTTATGTCAGGTGCTGTTGGCTCTGCAAATTTAGGTGTTATTACCGATGACATTACCGAAAAAGATGAAAGTTATGATTTTGACGGATTTAAAATAATCGTGGATAAGTCTTTAATAACTTATTGTCAAAACATAGTAATTGACTGGGTGCCAACAGATTTAAAAACTTGTGCGGTGGAGGGAGGTTTTAAGATTTCGGCGAAGAATCATATCTAGGTTCTGTTTGGTGTAATCCGTTACGGATGAACAGTTGCTCTGAAATTGTTTTTCTAAGAGGTGACTTTTGACCTCTATTGACATTTTCAGTGACTCGCAGTACAGATAATTGGAAATGATTGTAAAAGCCCGGTTGGGTTGATATGTTGTTGGATTTTTATTATCAATTTATCTTGAGAAATCGATGAATAAACTCTTTTTACAATTCAATCAATTGTTCAGAAACCGAAGTTTGTATTCGGTACGGGAAAAACACTTCTGGTACGAAAATCGCTGGTTGCTTCTGGCGACTGTGGTTACCTTTGTTGTGGCCGTTTTTTGGCGTTCCTGGCAGCATTATGTGAATCCCAATCTGTATTTCGAAGATAATTCTCACTACTTTAATGTCTTTTATGGTCACATGAGGGATTATTCTTCCCTGCTGTATAACCCTAATGGCTACTTAAATATTATCAATAATCTTATTGCGAAATGGTTTAGTTACTGTGATGTTCGCCTACAGCCTTATCTTTATACTTATTTCAGCACTGGCGTCGTGATCCTGACATCTGTCAGTTTGTCCTTTTCAGGGCTTTACAAGAATAAATATGTCATTTTTATAGCACCTTTTTTACTTGGTTTTTCAGGATTAAATCATGTCTTTTATTACATTACCTTGACCTACCAGATTTATGTTCTGGTCATTTTGTTATTAACCCTGTTGTTTTGGGAACCTATAAAAAATAATCTGCTCGTTTTTTTTCAGTTTCTCTTTCTGTCATTACTTATATGGTCCGGGCCATATTCTGTTTTAACGGTACCTGTTGCTGGTTGTTTCATATTGTTTTTCCGTGGAAAGACCAAGCTGATGCTAGCACTTATCGTTGTGACCCTGCTCTATACTATGACGGTCAATGAAAGCACCATTTGGCTTCAAAATATCCTTGAGCCGAATATTATAAAGCTGTGGTTACACTTACTGGTGAGCAGTGTAATGTTGATGGATCTTGCAGGATCTTATGATCTCCAACAGCTTCTTATTGTTTCCGGTTGTGGAGCTCTTGTCTTGTATTTACTTAGAAAAGATACCTTTTATCTAAAAATGGCATTTATTTTCTTTGCCTTGATGAATGGAGCTTTGGCAACGTATCTGTTGAGCAAAAAGATAGCTTTATACCAACAGGTTCTTGCATGTCATTTAGTGATAGCGCAGTTCTTCTGGTTGGCACTGGTACTGTTGACTGTAGACAGGTTCTTGCTAAAAAGCAGGGCAGGGCAGGTTTGGGGGGCAATTGCTTGCTGTATTATCAGTACTTTCATTGTCTATGATAATGTTCAGGTGCCTGACAAGAGAAAAGTTCCTTTAATGGATGGGTTGTCCGCATTTCTGGAGGAGATCTATAATGCGGAACAACTGCCACTTGTTGAACAAAACAGACAAATTGATTTTCAGTATGGAGACAAACTCCTGAGACCTCATGTCATCGTCGGGGTGAAAAATCCCAATGCAGAAACTGTCAAAGAGAGTGTCCATCGTTATAATTCTAAATGACCATGCACGAGAAAAAAGCATTTTGGGTTGAACCGTATGTGAAGATAGCCCGTTTTGATCACTGGTTCAAAAATGTGTTTATGATTCCGGGTGTGATAATTGCAATATATGCCCAGCCAGATCTGTTAAGCGGAAAAACACTGATAAACATTATTGCTGGACTGTTGTCAGCCGGGTTTGTGGCATCAAGTAACTATGTTATTAATGAGCTGCTCGATGCCCCGTTTGATGCGCTTCATCCTGTGAAAAAACATAGGCCTATTCCTTCTGGAGGGGTCAATACGACCATTGTTTATGGAGAATGGATTTTCCTGGCTGTACTGGGCTTATCGATTGCATGGTTTTTAGGGCTATATTTCTTTTATTCTGTTCTCGCCCTTTGGTTTATGGGATTAATGTATAATATCCCTCCGATCAGAAGCAAAGATAAACCATACATAGATGTTTTGAGTGAGTCGGTCAATAACCCGTTACGGTTGTTAATGGGGTGGTATGCTACTGGAATTACAGTTATTCCGCCGATATCTCTGCTCTTGGCGTACTGGATGATAGGTGCATATTTCATGGCAATCAAACGGTATGCAGAATATCGCAGAATTGCAGATCCGGTTGTTGCAGGAAATTACCGGAAATCATTTAAACACTATAATGAGGAACGGCTTCTTATCAGTATTTTGTACTATGCCGTTGCCTTTGGTCTTTTTTTTGGCATTTTCCTCATGCGCTATAGAATGGAACTGATACTGTCCGTTCCATTTATTGCCGGCTTTATGGCATGGTATATCAAGCTTGGCTTTTTGGAGAACAGCCCTGCACAATATCCGGAACTTCTTTATAAACAGAAATATTTCACCATATATTGTATGTTTTGTGGGGCATTGTTAACACTCTTGCTTTTTGTTCACGTTCCCATTTTACATCAGCTGTTTGAGGCTACCATTAAGGTGATACAATAAGTTGGAGATGAAGAAAAACGTCGCTTTCTTTGATTTTGATGGCACAATTACTTATCGTGACAGCTTTTTACTCTTCATGCAAAAAGCCTCAATGACGAGATATCTGTTTGCCTGCAGCCTTCTTTTTCCCAAAATTTTTCTATATTTATTTAAAAGCTATTCAAGTCAACAGTTAAAAGAAAACTTTCTCTATATTGTATTTAAAGGAAAAGATGTTGAAGAGCTAAAGCAACAGGCTGTTTTCTTTTGTGCAAACAGCTTGAAAAATATTATCAGACCAGATGCCTTGTCTACGATAAGACTTCATCAAAAAAATGGAGACCGTGTGGTTATAGTTACTGCCAGTCCCAGAATTTTCCTGGAACCCTGGTGCAAGGGAATCGGGGTTGATATCTTGGGAACAGAATTGGCAGTAGATGCCGAAGGAAAGGTTACCGGCAGACTTGAAGGGAAAAACTGTAAGGGAGAGGAAAAGGTCAAACGGATAAAAGCTCGGTATAGTTTGACCGAGTACGAAACAATTTATGCCTATGGTGATACTGAAGGGGATATTGCCATGTTAAATCTGGCAGCCCCTGATAAGCGTTATTTTAAACCGTTTAGAAAAGGCTAATGGGGCTGCGCAAAAAAATTCCCATCCACCATGTCCCACAGTTTATTGAAGCCGTCACTGGTAATGTAAGAGATCTCTACTCTTGAGTAAGGAAAAGTGTGCCGGTCTTGCCTAAAGGCCTTCAAACTCGGTGAATGCATTGACGTTGAAGCCTGCATCCATTAATTTCTGGCTTCCGCCAAGATCAGGGAGATCAACAATTGCACAGATTTCCACAATTTCAGCGCCAAGTTGTTGAACAAGTTTGGCGGCAGCCATCAAGGTACCTCCTGTAGCAATCAGATCGTCTATGAGAAGAATCCGGTCTCCCTCTAACAAGGCACTTGTCTGTATTTCGACTTCTGCTTTGCCATATTCCAGAGTATATGCTTCAGAAATGGTTTTGCCGGGGAGTTTGCCCTTTTTTCGAATAGGGACAAAACCGGTATTCAGTTCATAGGCAACTGGCGCTCCAATGATAAAACCACGCGCGTCTATCGCAACGACCGAATCTATTTGAGAGTTGAGATATCGGTGAACAAAGGTGTCTATCAGTTTGCGAAAAACCAGTTTGTCTTCAAGCAGCGAAGTGATGTCACGAAAAATAACGCCTTTTTCAGGCCAGTCTGGAATAGAACGGATATAATTTCTTATGTCAAAAGTATTGTCCATCGAATTTCCCCGGTAAAAAATGAAATAAAAAAACAGCCATTTCTACTAACCAGTTTACCTAAAACAGAGCTTATAATCAAGTTATAACTGTTTGATTTTTCTGTTTTAAGTATCTTTTTAAAAGGTGCTGATAGAAAACGAAGGGAGGGATTTAAAGGTAAGTCTTTTTCTGGTTATCGGGTGGTTAAATTCCAGATAGCTGGCATGAAGATACATGGTATCTCCTTCCTTGCCATTGCCGTAGAGACTGTCTCCCTTGATTGGTGTGCCCAGACCTTCAGGATGGCTGGCATGAAGTCGCAGTTGATGGGTTCTGCCGGTAACCGGTGTAAATTCTACCAGGGTATGACCGTTTTTTTCCTGGAGTTTTTTCCAATGGGTTGTACCTGATTTCCCATATAAAGGGTCGTAAATCTGATAAGGTCGGTTGCTGGTATCAAGCCTGAAAGAGAGGGTAATTGTACCGTGACTGTGGAATAAAACACCTTCAAGCCATGCCAGGTAACGTTTCTGAACCAGTCGTTTTTCAAACTGGACAGATATATTCCTGTGGGCGGTTTTGGTCTTGGCAAGAACCATAAGACCAGAAGTATACATGTCCAGCCGATGTACAGCGGGTTGTTCTATCATTTCAGGATAAAGAATCCTGGCTCTTGTCGTGACAGAATCATGTTTTTCTGCTCCACGACCTGGAACGGCGAGTAGACCGCCCGGTTTATTTACCACGACTATGTCGGAATCATCGTAAATTATGGGGAGAAGAGGGTGGCTCATCGTTGTTTTTCACTGCCACAAAGCATATAGCCTAGCAGCGGTTGGCATTTTTCATGGCATGAAGGATAAATCTGCCCGTGCACTCTGGTTTGTGATTTGTTTGTCTTGCCCCAAAAAAATTCTGTCATGCCGTTGGGTTTGAGTCCTTTTTTTGCTGCCAGGTTCAAAAGTTTCGGTGCGCAACAGTCTCCGGCACCGGTTGGAATCCCTCTACTGTTAAAAGCCTGATGAAGAGAAACACTCATTCCTTTGAAATTGTGAACTTTATAAAGTTTATGGATTTGTTGCATCAAGTTTTGTGAAAGCCTTTTACGTTTGCTAATCAGATCCTTTCTCTGCTGGCTTGATGAGGGTAATTTGGCAATGATGTTGGTGAGATGCATGATTTGTTGTTCTTTTTCTCTGGTCACTTCAAAAAAAGCTTTGGTCGAGAAAAGAGGAGGAGCCCAGCCTTCGACTTCCCATAGACCATTATATTGACCAGAAAAGGCTTTAAGTATAACAGGCTTATTTTGCTCGTCCAGACATTCCAGTACCCCAAACATTTTTCCTCTGTCGTCTCCAAAAAGAAAATCTGTGCGAAGCCTCTGACTTGCAGTTTGTTTATTGAAGTTATCACCTATATGTTGATATTTTTGGAGAAATTCCATGAGGTTGAAAGCAGCTTTCTCACTATTACCACGGTAAAGAACATGATTACGGCCACATGCCTGGCAAAAGCCCTTACAGGAAATTTTTGAATCAATCATTTTACGTTCTTTTTATCTGGGGCGGTGGTGTACTGAGTTGCTGTTTAAGGTTGATATGTCTTTATTGAGTTCAACTGTTTGAAAAAACAATGATAATTAAGTTATATTGCCGATCTGATGCTGCTGTGAGCAGTTAATATACAAGTTATTGAAACAATGTCATCTAAATATACTTTTTAAACATTTCATATGTAACAATGAGCAGGTAAAGACAAAAATAAGAATGCATTTTTTTACTGTCCTGGTATTGGTACCGGATATCTATATAAACGACATTGAGACCAGTAATTTTTATATTCGTAATACTTGGGGCAGAATTAATTTTTTCCGATGTAACATGGGAAAGTATTACATACTATCAGAAATATTGGGTAGCTTAAAAACAGTCTGATAAGGCTATGGATAAGGTTCTATAGGAGTAGTGATTGGAGCATCAAGATTCTCTTCATAGGTGGCTGATAAGCGGGATTTGTGTACGGTGAGATGTGGTTGGATGAAAAGATTGTTTAAAAAAATATGGTTGCAAAATCGATATCAAGAGGTCATGGAGGTTTGTTTTCCTTTGGTACTTGGGATGTCTGCGACTACCATGATGGAATTTACTGACCGTATCTTCCTTGCCAATTATAGTCTGGATGCAGTTGCTGCAGCGCTGCCTGCCGGGATTTCAGCCTTTTTGTTTATGGCATTCGGGGGAGGAATAGGTGGTTATGTCAGTGTCTTTATTGCCCAGTATTTTGGAAAAGGAGATTATCAGAAAATAGGGGTTGTGTTCTGGCAGGGACTGTATTTTACGCTTTTTTCTGGTCTTATCTTCTGGGGCATTGCTATATTTGTCGGTCCGGTATTATTCAAGTGGTTTGGACATCCTGCCCGGGTGCAGATATTGGAAGAGACGTACTTCACGATTTTGTGCAAAGGGGCGGTCTTTTATGTGGCATTGAATACCGTTGCCACCTTTTTTTCAGGTAGAGGGGTGACAAGGCCGGTGATGGTAGCCAGTTTTATCGGTATGATCATCAATATCCCGCTGGATTATTCTCTTATTTACGGTAGATTTGGTTTGCCGGAAATGGGGATAGCTGGCGCTGCAATTGCAACCGTTGTTTCAACTCTGGTACCAGCAGTCTTTCTGGTGTTGATGATATTTTTCGGTAAATATGATCAACGGTTCGGGGTGTTAAGCCAGTATCATTTTAACCGGAAAGTGTTTTTTCGTCTTTTACGTTTTGGCGTTCCTGGAGCGTTGCAATTTACTCTTGATATTTTCGCTTTCACAGTTTTTTCCCTTCTGGTCGGTAGCCTTGGTACCATTGATATGGCGGCAACAACAATCGTTCTTTCGATAAATTCTATTGCCTTTATGCCTTCAATGGGCGTGTCCCAAGGGGTGAGTATACTTGTTGGGCAAGCCCTTGGACGGGGGAGGAAACAAGATGCTGAAACTGTAACCTGGAGTGCAGCTCAACTGTTGCTACTCTATATTATCTGTATTGATTGTCTTTTTATTTTTTTTCCAGATTTGCTGCTCTCTTTCTTTATCAGTTCAGAAAACGGTGTTGATGCGGAACAGTTAAAAAATACCAGCATTGTATTGCTCAGGATTGTATCTGCCTATCTATTATTTGATTCATTGTATATGGTGTTTACCGGCACGTTAAAAGGAGCTGGAGATAATAAATTTATCATGTCGAGTGTAGCTCTTGCCTCTCTCTTTTGTCTTATTCTTCCCTGTTATGTCGGCATTAGATATTTTGACCTTGGGGTCTATTTTGCCTGGAGTTGTATAATGCTGTTTGTTATCAGTTTGTGTTTAATTTCTAGTTTCAGATATTGGCAGGGCAAGTGGCAAAAAATGCTGGTTATTGAAGAACAGATCAAATGAAGTTGTAGGAGGACTATAAAAAAAAGGAGTACGGATGTAAGCCCGCACTCCCCTTAGAGATCTAAAAAAACGGATGCTTTTTAGTCAACGTGGCAAATAAAATTTGCCTCATTGATTTTGATGAGTGATAGACCTCCCTGGATGTTTCGGGTGTTGCCTATCCCGTTTGCTGTCAGAAGAACCTGTGCTTCATACGATCTTGAACCGGTGTCACATATTATAAAGATAGATTCATCAGTTGGAACCTCATCGAGACGTGTACGCAATTCATTTAGTGGGATATTAAGCCAGCGCTCCTTGTAAATTTTGATAAAATCTTCAGCCTGTTTTTTATCTCTTACATCCAGTACCTTGATATCACTGTTATGGAATTCTTCCAGGAAACCTACCGGATCAATGGTGATATTGCGACCATCAAGGATGTTATCAAGTACATTACCTGCATTATTGATTACATCCATAGCAGATGCATAGGGAGGAGCATATCCGGTTTCAAGCCCACAGATATCATCTACTGTTGCACTGCCGGCACGAAGAAGTGAGGCAACTGCATCGACCCGGGCTTTAACGGCATCTCCCATTTTGCCGACGGCTTCTATGCCCAGAATTTTTCTGGTTTTTCTATCAGCGATCAAGGTGATATACATTGCCTGTGAACTTGGATAGAAGTGTGCCCTGTCTGCTTGGGAAACTATCGAGAACACAGGGTCAAAACCAGCCCGTAGAGATTGTCGATAGGTTAGACCAGATTTGCTGACCCCCATATCAAAAACCTTCATACAAAAGGTGCCGACGGTTCCTTTAAAATGGGAAGATCCTCCATTAATATTGGTAGCAATAACCCGGCCTTGCCGGTTGGCTAAAGAACCCAGAGGCATCAACATGTTTTCTCCGCTAACAAGATTTCTGATTTCTGCACAATCGCCACCTGCATAGATATGAGGATCATTGGTACGCATTCGCCGGTCAACCAGAATTCCGCCGAATGCTCCGATAGCAAGATCTGCCTTCCTGGCAATTTCGGTATTGGGGCGGACGCCAGCTGAAAGGACAACCAAATCACATGGAATACTTGTCCTGTCTGTTACAACTGTCAGTTCTTCCGATTCCTCCGCCATGGTGATTTCTTTTACCCTTGAAGAAATCATTACCTTTACGTCATGCTCTTCAAGTTGTCTTTGTACGACCGTTGCGACATTCTGACCAAGAGCTGCCGGTAGAACCTGATCGGCCATTTCTATGATGGTTGTTTTTACTCCCCATAAATCTGTAAGAGCTTCAGCTATCTCTATGCCAATGGCACCAGCCCCGATGACAACAGCCTTGTTTACCTTTCCCTGGGCGATACGCTCTTTAATCTGTTTGGCATGATGAAGATTGGCAACAATGAAGACGTTTGGAAGGTCAGAACCGGGAAAGGGTGGACGTAACGGAGAGGCTCCGGTAGCAATAACAAGTTTATCATAATCCATCAACTCCTCACGGTTTCCTTCCGCGAGATAACGAACCCGTACCTGTTTTTCCCTGCGCAGAATTTCTATGGCCTCTACTTCACAGAGAACTTTAATTCCTTTTGTTGTTTCAAAAAATTCCTGATTTCTGATTGCATGAGACTGGGTAGATCTTAATCCTTCAATATCGGCAACATCACCACCGATATAGTAAGGAATACCACAGCCACCATAGGAAATAACACTGTCCCGGTCGAGAAGGGTTATTTCCGCTTCGGGATCAATTCGTCGTAATCTACAAGCAACCTTTGGCCCAAGAGCAACTGCTCCAATTATCAGTATTTTTTTTGCCATGTTATTTTTACCTCAGGGTGATGACTCAATAGACTATGAGTCTCTTCTGATAATGTGGTTATACCATATTATCCATTTAGATTTGAAACACAGTGATTGTGAACAGTTACGATGATGTTTTCTGTTAGTTTTGAATTAGTTGTTTGAAAAAATGTAAAATGACTCTGAAATTATAACATATTTTGTTATTGAAAACACACAATCCATAACAAAAAAAATAAAAAAACACCAAAAAAAAACGGAAACTTGATCGGGGGGGCTTTATACATAGAAAAAATCCCTTGTGGTTAAAAATCCGGTTGAGAGAAAAATAAATGCCTACTGTACTTGACTATGGGATTTGTTATATGGCAAAATAAACGTAGACACCGAGTTTTTAGAAACAGAAGGTTTTAGCAGTTTTTAGTTTTTCTTTGGGAGAAAAGGCTTGGCAGAAAAAAGAACAGTCCTCCTCATGGATGATGAGGAAATGGTTTGTGAGATTGCTGAAAGAATGATTACCCATTTGGGCTATGAAGCACAGGTAGCAAATGATGGGCTTGAAGCAATTGAGCTGTACAAAAAGCGTTTTAATGAAGGTATGGCTTTTGATCTGGTTATAATGGATCTCAATGTACCAAACGGGTTTGGTGGTATGGAGACTATAAAAGATATCTTGTTTGTCAATCCGGATGCCAAGGTTTTGGTCTCAAGTGGTTACTCAGCAGACCCGGTTATGTGTAATCCAGAAGAGTTTGGGTTTGCGGGCAGTCTATCAAAACCGTTTGAAATAAAGAGTTTTCGTGAAATGTTTAAGAATTTTACTTGATTCCCGTATTGAGTAAGTTGTTATCTTGTCCTGGCTTTTGATCTTTAAAGCATTCATATAAAGGATATCGGTGTATTCCTCTCCTTTTCTCCATTAGCTTTTTTCAATAAATATGTTCAAAAAACAATCTGCCTGAGTTTATTCGTTTGTGTTGCCAGCATTATGCGTTTTTGAGACAGCCTGATAACGGCAAGCTGGTGGATACAAAGAATTGTCTACTTTGCAATCAGACTGTTACGCTGTTTAATTGTATGTTTTTATTATAAAAAAAACTGTTTTCTGATAGCGTCGACCAATGTGTCCCCGGTGGCTGCCAAATTCGACATTGATTTTTACACACTTGGTATTATTATCACTTAACCGTTATCCCGAATACTTTCCCAGGGGCTTATCATACAAACTTGGGAGTTTTCGGTTGAGTTTTGAACAGCTTTTGTAGTTTTAAAGTTGGGAGCAGACTTTTATTCCAGGTTAGTATAATAGCCTGACAAAGTATAGATAGTATGGAGATGATATGTGGGAATACACTAATAAAGTGCAGCAGCATTTTCTGCATCCGCAGAATGTCGGTGAAATAGAAAATCCAGACGGAATAGGAGATGTTGGTTCTCTTGCGTGTGGTGATGCGTTGAAATTAACCTTGAAAATTGATGACAACGATATCATTACAGATGCCAAATTTAAGACCTTCGGTTGCGCCAGTGCAATTGCCTCGTCGTCAGTCTTAACTGAAATGATTAAAGGCATGACTGTAGATGAGGCTGGAAAGGTCACTAACGATGATATTGCTGAGAGATTGGGTGGTCTGCCAAAGGAAAAAATGCACTGTTCTGTTATGGGGCGTGAGGCGCTGGAAGCGGCAATAGCTGATTATCGCGGACTCGTTTTGCCTATGGCAGAAGGTAATGTGGTGTGTGAATGTTTTGGTGTGACCGATATTGAAGTTACCCGAGCCATAAAGGAATCGGAGTTGAAGTCTGTTGAGGAGATAACTAATTTTACCAAGGCTGGTGGTGGTTGCGGTAAATGTGAAGATACGTTGCGTGAAATTTTGCAACAAACCATAGCCGTGAGCAACGATAACGTCAGCCAGCCCAAAAAGGTTAAAAAAATGACAGCTCTTCAAAAAATTAAAAAGATTGAAGAAGTCATTGAAAAAGAGATTCGTCCGGGCTTGAAAAAGGATGGTGGTGATATTGAGCTTGTCGATGTGGATGGCGATTTTGTCACAGTTTCGATGCTTGGGGCATGTACCAGTTGTAAGCAGTCCGACACGACTATAAAAGAATATGTGGAGAAAAAATTACGGGAACTGGTTATGGAATCCTTGATTGTGGAGGAGAGTAATTGATGATAACCGATGATAAGATAATCTACCTCGACAATAATGCCACCACCAAGATTGCCCCGGAAGTGATCGAGGCGATGACTCCGTATCTTACTGACTTTTATGGTAATCCTTCGAGCATGCATATATTTGGTGGTCAGGTAGGCAGTGCTGTTAGTCAGGCAAGACAGGAAGTTGCAACCCTGCTGGGCGCAGATCCGGCTGAAATTACCTTCACCAGTTGTGGTACAGAAAGTGATTCCACTGCCATTCTGTCAGCCATGCGAACCTATCCCGACAAGCGGCATATCCTCACCACTCGGGTTGAACATCCTGCAGTTAAAAGTTTATGCGAAAGCCTTGAGGTTATGACCGGCCACAAGTATCGGGTAACATCGCTTAAGGTACATGACGATGGAACTCTGGATATGGAGGCTTACCAGAATGCGCTCACTGAAGATACTGCCATTGTATCGGTGATGTGGGCGAATAATGAAACAGGTGTTATTTTTCCGATCCCGGAAATGGCAAGAATGGCAAAAGAGAGAGGGATACTTTTCCATACCGATGCGGTGCAGGCGGTGGGTAAGGTGCCTATTAATCTCAGGGAACTTGATGTGGATTTCCTGTCAATGTCAGGACATAAGCTGCATGCTCCTAAGGGAGTTGGTGTGCTTTATGTCAAGCGTGGCACCATGTTTAATCCCTTTCTAACTGGTGGTCACCAGGAAGGGGGACGGCGTGGAGGAACAGAAAATGTTGCTTCTATTGTGGCGCTTGGCAGGGCATGTAAACTTGCTGGCGAGCATATGGAAGAAGAAAATATAAGAGTGCGTGCCTTACGAGATAAACTGGAAGAAGGGCTGCTTTCTTCTGTTCCGAATTCAATTCTTAATGGACATAAGACCCAGCGATTGCCAAATACAACCAATATAAGTTTTGAATATGTTGAAGGAGAGGCCATTCTGCTTCACATGAACGAGTTTAATATTTGTGCTTCTTCAGGATCTGCGTGTACATCGGGGTCACTTGAGCCTTCCCATGTATTACGGGCAATGGGCGTTCCCTTTACTGCGGTACACGGGTCAATTCGGTTTTCATTGTCTATTTATAATACCGAAGAAGAAATAGATTTCGTGCTGGAAAAATTACCTCCTATAATTGCTTCTTTAAGAAAAATGTCCCCATTCTGGCAAGGTGATTAGTTATGATTATTGTTGAACCGTCTTTTGAGTTACAGGATGACCTTGATAATGCTTCGTTGGCAGTGAGGCTGGAAGCCTGTGGCAGGATTTGTTATAAAAGTGAAGATAAAATCAGCAAAGACTCTGCCGTTCCATTTGTCAAGAGACTTGCTTCCTATGGTCATAACTCGGTTCTTGAAATGGCAGTTGTTACCCTTCAAGTAACATGCACGGATCAAGATCTTTTGGACTTTTTGGCAATACAGCCTAAATTTCTGACCATTGACAGATTGGATGAAGGTTTTTTAGTGACAGCGTCGGTACGTGCTTTCAGGGAACTTTATCAGCAGGCATCCGATCTCAAGGTTGTTCATGCCATGGTAGCTGTTCTGGCAGAACGTGAACCATATCTGTACGAAGGTATTTTTGATCCAGACACTGCCGGTCCGGTTGATGCCGATGTTCAGGTGAAAAAGATTGGGCTTAAAGATGTTGAGAAACTGGCAGACGATTTATTGATGCGGCACCGATATGTAGGAGTCAAATTCATCGTCAACAGAGCCGTAACGCATGAACTGGTAAGACACAGAGTTTGTTCTTTCTTACAGGAAAGTCAGAGATACTGTAACTATAATAAAGAGAAGTTTGACGGGCAGGTTACTTTTATCAAACCCTTGTTTTTCGAAGAAGATTCGGAAAAATATCAGCTTTGGAAAACGGCTATGGAGGATGCGGAAAAAAAATACCTGAAACTTCTTGAATCGGCATCTCCCCAGGCATCAAGAACGGTACTGCCCAACAGTTGCAAGACTGAGATTATTATGTACTGTAATCTCCAGGAATGGCAACATATTATCAGTTTGCGTACGTCTAAGGGTGCTGATCCATCGATGCGGGAAATAATGATTCCCTTTGCCGAAGAGTTAAAACGTCGCTACCCCATGATGTGATGAAAAATCCCCGTGATTTTACGGGGATTTTTTTTTATTGTCTGTCAGTAAATCCCACCATTAACCGGTTTAAGAATAAAACTGAAAAAATTCTGGCTTTTGTTAAAAGAAGGAGAGTCTTATGGCCCTGGATCCAAAAAAATACGCTGATTGGCAGATAGCTGAAGAAGCTGAGAGCAGAATGAAGAAAGTGGATCAGCTTGGTGAAGAGCTTGGGCTGGATTCGGAGGAGTTATTGCCCTATGGGCATTTCGTGGCAAAGCTTGACTATAGAAAAATCCTTGAAAGAACAAAAGATAAACCAGACGGTAAATATATTGATGTAACTGCAATCACCCCGACTCCGCTCGGTGAAGGAAAATCCACATCGGCGATGGGGCTGGTCCAGGGACTTGGTAAACGAAACAAAAAAGTTGTCGGTGCCATTCGCCAGCCTTCGGGTGGACCAACAATGAATATAAAAGGGTCAGCAGCCGGTGGTGGTTTGGCGCAGTGTATTCCGCTCAATGAATTTTCTCTTGGTCTTACCGGTGATATCAATGCGATCATGAATGCCCATAATCTTGGAATGGTCGCTCTTACCGCCAGAATGCAGCATGAATCAAATTATACTGATGAACAACTAGCCAAACGCAATCTCAAACGGCTTGATATTCATCCCAAGAAGGTTGAATTTAACTGGATTATTGATTTTTGTGCCCAGGCTTTAAGAAATATTACCATTGGTATCGGTGGGAAAATGGACGGTATGACCATGCAGTCAAAATTTGCCATTGCCGTTTCATCTGAGCTGATGGCGATATTAGCCGTTTCAAACGACCTAGCTGATATGAGAAACAGGATTGGTAAGATTGTCGTTGCCTATGATAAACAGGACAGACCAATAACCACTGCCGACCTGGAAGTGGATGGGGCAATGGCTGCCTGGATGGTACAGGCAATTAATCCGAACCTGATGCAGACCCTGGAAGGGCAACCGGTATTGGTTCATGCCGGTCCTTTTGCCAATATTGCCATTGGACAGTCCTCGGTTATTGCCGACAGGGTTGGCTTGAAAGTGGCTGATTACAATGTTACCGAGTCCGGGTTTGGTGCAGATATTGGCTTTGAAAAATTCTGGAATCTTAAATGCAGATTTTCTGGAAATACACCGAATTGTGCGGTGGTTGTAGCAACCATTCGAGCTCTTAAGTGTCATGGCGGGGCTCCGATTCCTGTTCCGGGCAAACCTATGCCGGAAGAATATGGACGAGAAAATGTGGGCTGGGTCGAAGAGGGATGTAAAAATTTACTTCATCACATTGAAACGGTTAAAAAAGCCGGTATAAACCCGGTTGTATGCATTAACGCCTTTTATACTGATACAAAGGATGAAATCAATGCGGTGCGTAGACTCTGTGAAGCATCTGGAGCAAGGGTTGCGGTATCAACCCATTGGGAGCATGGTGGCGAAGGTGCTTTGGAATTTGCCGATGCGGTTATTGATGCCTGTGAGGAATCCAATGATTTTAAATTTTTATACGACTTGGAGACCCCTCTTGATCAACGTATTGAGCGGATTGCCAGGGAAGTTTACGGTGCAGATGGAGTCTCATATACTCCAGAAGCAAAACAAAAACTGGACAGGTTGAACCAGGAGCCGGAGATGAAAGAAATGGGAACCTGTATGGTGAAGACCCACCTCTCTTTATCTCACGACCCGCAAATTAAAGGTGTTCCTTCCGGGTGGATTTTACCCGTAAGGGATATTCTGACTTATAAAGGTGCCGGTTTTGTAGTACCTGTAGCCGGCGCGATAAGTTTGATGCCTGGAACCGGGTCGGATCCAGCATACAGACGAGTTGATGTTGATCTTGAAACCGGCAGGGTTAAAGGGGTTTTTTAGCTTACCCGGCAGGAAGGTATGGTTTGAACAACTAAAGGGGAAAATTTGAATGCAGGAATTGATTGAATATCTTTCCTGCCATGGATATTCTCGTGTGAGAGTGCAAAAGAATAAAGAATTAAACGGGCAAAACATTGAAGTATCTGATCGTCATCCCAACCTATAATGAGAGTGAAACCCTTCCTTCCCTGCTGTCAGCAATTTTTAGTGACCCGGAGCTGGTAGATACCCATATCCTTGTTGTTGATGATAACTCGCCAGATAACACCGGGGAGCTCGTGCGTCGTCTTATTGACAACAAGACCTATGGTGATCGTTTATACCTGTTGCAAAGAAAGGGAAAACTGGGGCTTGGAACCGCATATATTTCCGGCTTTAAATGGGGGCTGAACAAAAGCTACGATGTGCTGGTTGAGATGGATGCTGATCATTCCCATGATCCTGAATATCTGGCGCCTATTTTTGAGCAACTCAAAGATGTCGACTTTGTGGTGGGATCTCGCTATGTAGACGGCGGTGGTGTGGAAAACTGGGGAATCGGCAGGCAGTTGTTATCTCGTTTTGGTAGTTATTACGCTCGAACCATTCTGAGGCTGCCAATAAGAGATCTCACCGGCGGATTTAATTTCTGGAAGAAAAAGGTCCTTGAAGAAATTGATTTGGATTCCATTCAATCCAACGGGTATGCTTTCCAGATTGAACTGAAATATAGGGCCAGCAAAAGAGGCTTTTCCTACCAGGAGTATCCTATCGTTTTTGTCGATCGCCGTATGGGGGTCTCCAAAATGTCGAAAAAAATTATTTTCGAAGCCATGTATAGAGTCTGGAAAATCCGTTAACCGGGATAACCCTTTAAAAATTTTGAACGATCGATAGGGGTAAAAGGACAGTAATCTGGATAGAAGGAGAATTGGTTACGATCTGATCTGAACTCATGCATATAAGGCAGGTTCACCAGGTATCGAAGAGGGCGCCTATACCCATATACTGCGCATCGGTATACACTTTTTTTATTGCCAATGGCATCTGTTCTATGTGTTGCTGGTTTAGAAGCTGGATCCTTTTAACCTTGATTATTTCCCAATTATTGGCAGCCACATGACGTCCTGCCAGCGCCCTTGCTTTTTCGCCACTATCTGAGAAAACAATAATGGTTGCCAGGCATCCATGAATAGAACCGAACAGTTCATGGCTGTCTTTAGGTCGAACCGAAAATTGGAAGAAGAATGGTGCAGATTGCGTATAAGGATGCATGTTATTTCCCCTCTTCTTCCATTTTTACACAAAAAAAACCGAGACTTCAAGAAGTGAAGACTCGGTTTTTTTTTCTGGTGCCTCGGGTCGGAGTCGAACCGACACGGAGCTATGCTCCACGGGATTTTAAGTCCCGGGTGTCTACCAGTTCCACCACCAAGGCACAAATAATTAAAACTTTTAGTAAAACTACACCACATTGACCAAAGGGAAAATGAGGTGGCTGTCTGTTCAATATACGTCTAACTCGGCCTCCTTGCCAAGCCGAATTGCTGTTTACTAAGTTTTATTTTTTTTTTCAAGTGGGTAATGAGAATATCTTTTGCCTGCTTATTAAATGTGAATCTCGCTTGCGGCAATTGATCCCCCTCCTCAAATAAGACGCCTCTATATGTTTTCTTCTTTATTTAAGACCAGCCCTTTCATTGTTGACCTCCAATCAGGATCTTTTCAATAGCTTGGTGGTTGGGGATTGAATCGTCGACTAAAATTTGAGTGTATTCAAAAATGTGGGTGTTTCCCTGGTTGGCTTTGTCGGCTGTTGTCAGTTGCAGGAGTTCGTCCTCATACCTCTGGATGCGTTTTTTTATTTGTTGAATATCTTTGGTATCATCTTGAAGCTTAGTTGTTTCTTTGTTTTTATTCTCTGCTTTTTTAAGCTCTTGTTTTAAATTTGCAATGTCTCTTTTTACGGTTTCAACCATGCCGTTATTGCTCGTAGCCCATTGATTCTTCTTTCCAGGTTGAATCTGTAACAGGTCTACATATCGTCCTCGATTGGCACTTTGACTTATGAGTGAATGGTTATAAATTGTTGGTCCGATAGCATAACGATCCTTGTCAGACGACAAAAGTAAGTCTATTTTTGGATATGTATCGAGTAGCTTGAAATTTTTTTCTACTGGCAGTGAAGAAAGAAGAATAACGAATACCGACTGGGGCGTTTCGTCAAGTAAATTACTGAGCAACAAATTATAGTCACTGTAATAAAATCCTGGTTCAAGAGGCGCAGAAGGATCTGTGATGCCGATAACCTTGATCGTAATTCTATCAAGGTTGATGTCTATGCTTGGTTTAAAGACAGAATTGGTTTTGGTGGTCGAATATATGTTGAGTGAGAGCAAATGTGGAAAAAAGGCATTGGCTCGTATGAGAAAATCCATGCCAGCTGCCAGATCATAAGGACCAACGGCTAATGCCTGTATGTTCATTTGTTGTAATGACAAAAGAATTGATTCTGCCTTGCTTGTAGAAACCCTATATTTTCCCCTGTCGGTATCAAACAAAACATTGCCAGGGGAGATAAAAATATCTGATGCAGGACTATGAGTTCGATTATTATTTAAAACAGTTGATATCCTAGACAGACCGCCTAACATTTTCCCTTTTCATTGGGCACAGGGATATCTTTCCCCAAACAGATTTGATATATAATAGATATCCAGTTTGCCGGCCGCTGCTGATACCGCTGGAATGAGCTGTAAAAATGCCAAAAATAAAAACAGTTGGCAGGGCAATGAAATCTTTTGACCGAGACGTTTGCTGTGACCCATTGTTATCTCATAGTTTATCCATGGTTGGAGAGGAATACATGGTTGGGTACTGTTTTTTTGTTCACTGTCACAACGAGCCGATGTACCAGCAAAAGGCTGTAAACTCCGGTTTCAGCCAAGGTGGAAGAAACCTGATTCAAGTGTCAGGAAAAGGCTGGTTTTGGTTAAATCCTGGATCAAGACACCTTTTTAATTGCTGAAATTGTAGTTGCAACCAATGTTTTTTGCAAGAAACAATTAAGTGTCCAGTGTGTGTTGTGGATATAGTCAATAACGGCTCGGAAACAAGGCTGCCTGTTCAGCTGAATGGTTCTTGTGTTTTAACCCGCGTTTGATGTTTTTTGTTATTTTATCTTTGTCTGATTGATGAAATTATGATGTAATTATATGCATATATTGTAAAAAGCAATGTACGCATCCTGCTTGTGAAAATATTTCTGGAACTCAACTTTTAACAGACCAGTACTCATGAATACACCCAAAGCTTCCATTTTTTTTCTTCTTGGAATTCTTATTTTTTTCGGAATGCTTTCGACAAAATTTATTACCCAGTTTTTCCTGGATAAAAAAAATGAAAAAGACAGGCTTGTTCAAATTATGCGGGTAGTTGATCACGAGTACGACCGGAGAGGATTTGACCAGGAATCTGGGTTTACAGCTTCATTTGAGCAATTAAATAATGTCGTCGGTGGGGTATGTCTTGCAGCTCAATGGAAAAATGAGAATGAAAAAATGCGATGTTGGTTGCATAAAGGGGTTCAGCAAGATGTGATAGATCTATTTAAAAGAGGAAAACAGTATAAAATAGAAAACGTTGGATGGCAGGTATTCCGGGGACGTGGAAATCTGTTTCTTTTAGAAAAAACAGGGAATGGAAGTTCGTCGGCGAATATAAAAATACTTGTCGATGGACAAGGTGTCTGCGATCAGAGTAAACAGTATAATCAGGTTTTTTATTTTTATATACTTATCAATACGATTATCTTGACCAGCATAGGTTTTTTTCGCCTGGCAAGGTATTTTTTCAAGCCTCTGGACAATTTAAGGGAAACTGCTGACTGGTACTTGAAGAGTGGTGAGCTGGTTTCCCCGGTCTTTTCGGATAAAAAAGGGTTTAGGCAGATTCAATATGCGCTGAATTGCATGATTGATCAGATAAATGCCGATAAAGACGAATTGAAAAGAAATATAAAATCTCTTGAGCAGGCAAACAAACAAATAAGTGATTCGCAACAACGGCTTGTTATGTCCGAAAAACTGGCAGCAGTTGGTCGCTTATCTGCGGGGGTAGCCCATGAAATCGGCAATCCGTTGGGGATCATTCAAGGTTATGTTGAGTTGCTGGACAGCGCTGATTTAACAGAAAATGAAAGAAAGCAATATGTAGAGCGGGCAAAAAATGAGCTTGATCGTATCAGTAAAATGATTCGGCAGTTGTTAGATTGTGCCAGAAAACCGACAGCAGAGAAAACGAGGACGTCTGTAGCTCAACTTGTGGAAGAAGTAAAATCCATAATGCTTACAGTAAAGACCGAGTGTAAAATTGAGCTTGAGACAAAGCTGTGTGGAACAGTCGATGAGATAAAAATTAATCATGATGATATTTATCAGGTGGTTTTAAATTGTCTGTTCAATGCGATAGATGCCATTGAATCAAAAGGTGAAGGGTTTAACGGAATTATTCAATTTTCCACTGAACAGGTAACCTTGGCGGATAAAGCGTGGGTTGTTTTGACATTAGTTGATAATGGTATTGGTATTTCTGAAGAAAACCTTACGGCAATATGGGACCCGTTTTATACTACAAAGGACGTTGGTGTTGGCACCGGGCTGGGATTATCCATTTCACATTCGATTATTGAACAGGCCGGAGGAATTATTGAAATCTCAAGTATCTGCAATGAAAGAACCGAGGTAAAAATATTTCTGCCAGAATAAATAAACAATTTATTACCTATTTGAATAACGATTATGCATCAAAGAAAACTGCTCGTAATTGATGACGAAAAAAACATGCTCCACATGTTGTCGGCGATGTTGAATAAAGCAGGGTTTGTAACCGAGCAATGTTGTTCCGGTGAAGACGGGTTGGAGAAACTCAAACAGAATGAATATGATTTTGTGCTCTGTGATGTGAAAATGCCTGGTATTGGCGGAATTCGTTTTTTAGAAGAAGCAATAAAGCAACAGCCTGATATCACAGTTATTATGATGTCTGCTTTTGGCAGTGTTGATATGGCTATCGAGGCGATGAAAACTGGAGCCTATGATTTCATATCCAAGCCTTTTAAAAAGGACGAGGTGATACTATGCCTTAAAAAGGCCTATGAACGAGAAAAATTAAGAGGAGAAAACAAGCGTCTTAAGAAAGAGATCGCCAGCTATCGCGGTATTGTTTCGTTCACCGACATGATATGGAAAAGTGATTTGATGAAAACTGTGGTCGAGCTGGCTTCAAAGGCGGCATCGTTTGAAAGTACAGTTCTGGTGACCGGAGAATCTGGTACCGGAAAAGAGGTCTTGTCTAGAGCCATTCACGAAATTTCCGGCAGAAAGGATGAGGAATTTTATGCGATAAATTGTGGCAGTATCCCGGAAGGACTGCTTGAAAGTGTGCTGTTTGGTCATGTTAAGGGAGCCTTTACTGGTGCAGAGACCAATAAAAAAGGGATCTTCGAGGAAGCAAACAGAGCCACTCTGCTTTTGGACGAAATTGGCGAGTTACCGGTTGAAATGCAGGTCAAATTGTTGCGGGTTTTACAGGAGAATGAAATTCGACCTGTTGGATCAAATACCGTCAAGAAAATTGATGTGAGAGTTCTTGCTGCAACATCAAAAGATTTGGAGCAGGAGGTTGTGGCGGGAAGATTTCGTCAAGACCTCTTTTATCGATTGAATGTTATTCATATAAAAATCCCCCCACTGAGAAAAAGGCCTGAAGACATCCCCTTTCTTGTTGATCATTTTATCAACAAATATAATGAGCATTTCCAGAAAAAAATAACGGGAATCAATCAGCAATGTATTGATCAAATGCTGCAACACGACTGGCCTGGAAATATTCGAGAACTTGAAAATGTGGTGCAGCGAGCCTTTGTTTTAACTGAAGGTGATTTCATTAACGATGTCATGCTTGGTCATAATATTAACTATAACTCTTCTGTAGATGAGCGTGTAAAAAGTCTGGAATTTGACCAGATCTTGTCAATAAAGGATGCGCACAGGAAGGTGGAGTCATATCTGATCGAAAGGGCATTGGATAATACCGATGGCAATAAATCCCAGGCGGCAAAGCTGCTGAAAATCAGTTATCCGTCCCTGCTACAAAAAATCAAGGATTATAATATTTGACCTTAGTTTAATAATTAAAAAAGTCATGCTTGAATAAATTGGTTATAAAATGGCTGGCATATTTTATAACTGATAAGAATACAGGAGTTTATCGGCAGACTTTTTTTCATATTGCTCCTTCACTTTTTTTGGTTACTGATTAGTGTTTGGCGTTGGAATAGTTGAGTGAAATTTATGGGTAAGAAAAAAAAATTAAAAAAGAAATGTTGTAAAAAGATAGAAAAAAAGGGGAAGTACTGTAAAAACTGCCCGGATAAGGTGAAGAAGGATAAAAAGAAGGGCGGTAAACAAGGAAAAAAGGGGAAAAAATGATTAATGAACGGTTGAACAAAGAACTCAATGAACAGATTAATGCCGAGATGTTTTCTGCTTATCTTTATCTCTCGATGTCCGCCTGGTGTGAAACCAAAAACCTGCCCGGGTTTGCTACCTGGATGAGGGCACAGGCGCAGGAAGAAATGTTTCATGCAATGAAAATGTTTGATTATCTCAATGAACGCGGTGGAACGGTTGTACTTGATGCCATTGCCAAACCACAAACTGAGTGGAATTCTCTGTTGGATGTCGTTGAAGAGGTTGTAAACCATGAAGCCCATGTAACCGGTTTAATAAATAAGCTGGTCGATTCTGCCCTCGAAGTAAGAGATCATGCATTGAACTATTTTCTCCAGTGGTTCGTTGAAGAGCAGGTCGAGGAAGAGGCAAGTGTCGGTGCTGTTTTTGAAAGACTGAAGATGCTTGGTGATCATTCAGCCGGCCTGGTTGCTATGGATATGGAGATGGGAAAAAGAACCTTTACTCCACCTGCAGAGGAGGGTGAAGACTAATGAAAATAGACTGGGCGTACATGAGAAAGGGGTGAGCTTCCTGCGTCAAGGCCTGGAAGGTCTTTGATGGCAGTAAGATTGAAGTAGAGCAGGAAGTCAATGCCAAAAAAGAAACAATTGATACTGAAGGGGCAAAAGCACTATTACAGAAAGCTGATAAGGTAGTAGTTGCCAGCTGTAAAAAAATTCTGGAATTTGATCCAAAAGCTGACGATCTTGAGGAGATGCTGAAAAAAGCAACCGGAAGAACCGGGAATCTCCGCGCACCTACTCTGCGGGTAGGAGATACCTACTATGTGGGATTTAGCCAGGAGATGTATCAGACTTTTGGAAAATAGATCTCTTCAACAGGAAAGTGAAGATCATAAAAAAAGGCAGTTGTTACAACTGCCTTTTTTTATTGTGTATTAACTGCGCTTTATCGTCCAGCTGGTTCCTTCGGGAGAATCTTTCAGCACTATGTTATGCTGTGCCAGCTCATCCCTGATTTCATCACATCTTTGCCAGTTTTTTGCAGTTTTTGCCTGGCTTCGTTCGTCTATAAGGTTCAAGATGCTCTGTTCATCGATTGATAAGCCTTCGAGCATTTTCTGCTTTTTTGCTGTCAGGTATTTCTTCGGGTCTTCGGTAAGAATACCCATAATGGCAGCCAGTTTTTTCAGCATGGTGGCAGCATCGGTGAGCTGTTTTACATCTGATGCAATTGGGGTAGCTGGCAGCATTCGCCTTACCTTGTTTAATACCTTGACCGTATCAAAAAAGATTCCCTGCGCCTGGGCCGTGTTAAAATCATTGTCCATTGCCTGTTGAAAACGGTCTTCCAGGGTAGCGAGTTTGGTCAGGTCTTTTTCAGAAATTACTGTATCGCCATCTGCTGCTGTTGCTGTTTGTGTTAAGTCTTCAATGGCACTTACTGCTTCGTATAATCTGTCAAGCCCGGCACTTGCATCCTGCATGGCAGTTTCAGAAAAATCCAGAGGATTGCGATAATGGGTTGAAAAGATAAAAAAGCGCAGCACTTCCGGGTGGTAATTGTCCAGGATGTCACGAATGGTCAAAAAATTGTTAAGCGATTTTGACATCTTTTCGTCTTTGATGGTGACAAAACCGTGATGAATCCAGGTGTTGGCAAAGGCCTGATGATGGCATCCTTCACTTTGGGCAAGTTCATTTTCATGGTGGGGAAAAAT
>PDWI01001900.1_pt1 | contig 32406 bp, 27 predicted proteins | sample 1430891 | NCBI WGS metagenome assembly PDWI01 (sample SAMN01162508, study PRJNA174530) | Oral metagenome, whole genome shotgun sequencing project. | biome: Marine environment; feature: Marine mammal; material: Swab sample of the gingival sulcus; isolation source: swab sample of gingival sulcus... | reverse complement strand
CTTCTTTCATCCTTTTCGGCGGTTTTCCCTGTTTTTTTACCGGTATTTTCGTGGTTTTCCGGCATGTCCGCTCCCTGTGCGATCTTTTGGCAGGATACTCCTTTGTTTGCCGATATGCAATCGGGTTTTCCGGGGGGGCTCGAAACCTGTGACGGCTGCGGAGACGGGCACGACCGCGTGTCTGATTCTGGCCGGGAAAATGGGAATTCGCCCGCGTCAGAAACCAGTCAGGATAAAATGCGCCGGACGATCTCGTCTCCCATTTCCGCCGTGCCGACCGGTGTGACGCCGGCGGGGGCGATATCCGCCGTCATGATGCCGGCGGCAAGGGTCTTTTCCACGGCCTTGTCAATGGCGTCGGCGGCCTGCTGCGCCCCAAAGGAATACCGGAGCATCATGGCGGCGGACAGGATCTGGGCCAGGGGATTGGCAATGCCCCGGCCCGCGATATCGGGAGCCGACCCGCCGGCGGGTTCATACAGGCCGAAGCGGTCCTCGTTCAGGCTGGCGGACGGCAGAAGCCCCATGGATCCCGTGATCATAGCGCATTCGTCGGAAATGATATCGCCAAACAGGTTTTCGCACAGCAGCACGTCGAACCGGCCGGGATCCCTGATGAGCTGCATGGCGGCATTGTCCACATATATATGATCCAGCGCCACATCCGGATATTCCCCGGCGATCTCGCAGACAATTTCCCGCCACATGACCATGGTGATGAGCACATTGGCCTTGTCCACGGAGGTGAGGCGTTTTTTCCGCATTCGCGCGATTTCAAAAGCATCGCGGGCGATGCGCTCAATTTCCCGGCGGGTATAGACCATGGTGTTGAAGGCTTTTTCGTCCGGCCCCCGGCCGTTTCTTCCCGCAGGCTCGCCAAAATAGACGCCGCCCGTGAGTTCCCGCACGCAGACAATATCAAACCCGTCGCCGACAATATCCGGGTGCAGCGGACTGGCCGCCGCCAGGGACGGAAATACGCGGGAAGGGCGGATATTGCAGTACAGATCAAAGATCTTGCGCAGGGGAAGCAGAGAGGCCCGCTCCGGTTGTTCCCCAGGCGGCAGGTGTTCCCATTTGGGGCCGCCCACGGATCCGAAAAGAATGGCGTCGCTTTCCCGGCACAGGGACAGGGTGTCCTCCGGCAGGGCCCGGCCTGCGGCGTCAATGGCCGCCCCGCCCACAAAAGCTTCGGTCAGGTCCAGCTTCGGCCCTCCGGCTGTTTCGGCGGCGGCCAGCACTTTCAGGGCTTCTGCCATGACTTCGGGGCCGATGCCGTCGCCGGGCAGCACTGCGATTTTTTTCATTGGAAACTCCTTTTGAAATACGGATTTTGCAAAACAGCCATGCCAGCGGCATCAGATAATTCTATTGGAACACCAGCCAGAGAATGGTGGACAAGAGCAGCGCGGGCGGCATGCGGCTGGCCTGGTTGAACAGGGCCCCGGCATCATCCGGAGAAAGGGAGCGATAAAAGGCCAGGCCCGGCCGGATGAACAGAAAAACGGCGATCAGCGCCACGGCCAGAGCGGCGGCGGGAGTGACGCCCGCCGGGGAAATATGAAACAGGACGGGCAGCACCACAGCGGCGGACAAGAGTGCGGCGAAAGAGATCAGGGCCGCGTTTTTCATGCCGAAGCAGACCGGAATGGTACGGGCGCGCAGCCCCCTGTCCTCTTCCAGATCCATGCTGTCATTGGGGATATTCTGTCCTCCGATCTCCCACAGGAAAAGATAGAAAAACAAAACGATCACAAAGGACGCGGAAGGCGAGGGATCCACGGCGAAAACGGCGGCCACCGGTCCCAGGGTTTTGACCACGCCATTGACCAGGGTTCTCAGGGGGGTGATGCGGAAAAGCCGGCAATACGCAACTTCCAGCACGCATCCGAGAACAAGAAGCCCCACGCAGACCGGATTGAACAGCCATGCGCCAATAAAGGCGATCAGGCCCCATCCGCATGCCCATGCCAGGGCCGTGGGAAAAGAAACCAGGCCCTGGGCCAGGGGATGACGGACCAGGGCCGCATCCAGGTCTTCCGAGGCGGAGCGTTTCTTGAAGGCGCTTCGGGCCAGGCGCTCCTTGTCCAGGCGGTAATCCACCAGGTCATTCAGGGCGTAGACCGCAGTATAGCCGGCAAATACAGTGCCAAGGCCGAGTACGGCGACGAAAAAGGATGGCAGCGCACCAAGATAGAGACAGGCGGCGGCCAGGGGCATGGTCATATCCATCAGGCCGTGGGGCGTGCGGGACAGGGCAAAAAACGAAGGCAGCCGGGGGCCGCGCAGAAATGCGATGAAGCGCCCGAAAGCGGGGAGCCGTTCCGATACGGACATGGGAAAACTCCGGATATGTCGATGAGGAGGGTTACAGGGATCGAAAATGAAAACCTTATCCGTTTTTCTGTTCAAACTCGGCCATGAATTCCGTCAGGGCCGTAACGGCGTCCATACCCGTTGCGTTATAGATGGATGCCCGGCATCCGCCCACGCTGCGGTGTCCTTTGAGTCCGCCGAAGCCGTGGGCCAGGGCCTCGGCCACAAATCTGTCTTCCAGCTCTTCCGACGGCAGACGAAAGGTCACGTTCATCCGGCTGCGGCTGTCCATATCCGCCGTGGGGCGGTAGAAATCCGACGCATCCATGGCCGCGTACAGGGTGCCGGCTTTTTTCTCGTTCAATTCCGCCATTGCGTCCAGGCCGCCGATGGTGTCTTCCAGCCATTCCAGCACCAGCCCCACCGCATAAATGGCCATGGACGGCGGGGTATTGTACAGGGAATTCTTTTCGGCATACGTGGTGTACCGGAGCATGGTGGGCAGTTCCTCCGGCACCCGTTCCAGCATATCCTTCCGGATGATCACCATGCACACGCCGGCGGGGCCGATATTTTTCTGGGCCCCGGCATAGACCAGTCCAAAGGGACTGATATCAAAGGGGCGGCTCATGATATCCGAACTCATGTCCGCGATCAGCGGGATGCCGCCCGTATCCGGAAATCCGGCCCACTGGGTTCCCTTGATGGTATTATTGGACGTGATATGCACATAGGCCGCATCCGGAGAAAAACGGATATTTTGGGGAATATAGGCAAAATTCCGGTCTTCGGAGGAAGCCGCGATCGTGAGTGTTTTTCCCTGAATCCGGACTTCCCTGATGGCCTTTGTGGCCCAGGCGCCGGTATTGACATAATCAGCGGACCGTCCCCTGGGCAGAAGATTCATGGGGATCATGGCGAACTGGGTGCTGGCCCCGCCCTGCAGAAAGAGTATCTCATACGCATCTCCCACATGCAGCAGCCGCCGGCACCGGGAGATGGCATCATTGATCACGCCCTCGAACAGGGCGCTGCGGTGGCTGATTTCCATTATGGACATGCCGGAACCACCGAAATCCAGGAGTTCGGACTGTATTTTTTCCAGGACGGGAAGGGGCAGGGCCGCAGGCCCGGCATTGAAATTATAAATACGACCCGTGGACATTTTTTACCTCCAATATGGTATGGCGTGTTTCCCTCATGGGGGATCCGGGGAATTGTCAACCGGAATGAAAAGGGCTATTACCTTTCAGACTGTTCGGATTCTGTCAAGGCGGATGCCATGAAAGCAGCCAGGTTGTCAGAACAAGCCATAAGGAGAATTCCATGAAGATATACCCCTATCCCGGACCGGAGGCCGAAGCCCGGCTGGCGAAAATCGCATCCCGCGCCCCGTCATCAGACGAGGAGATCACAGCCTCGGTCCGGAAGATCCTCGCAGCGGTCCGGGAGGAAGGAAATGCGGCTGTTTTGCGATATGCCCGGAAATTCGATGCGCCGAACCTGGAAATCGAACGGATCCGGGTCACGGAAGCGGAATTCGCGGCGGCCGAAACATCCGTGACGGACGAATTTCTTTCCGCGATCAAAAGGGCCGCCCGCCAGGTGGGAGATTTTCATAAGCATCAGAAACGTAATTCCTGGATCACCACGGACCGCCCCGGCACGGTGCTGGGCCAGATCTTCCGTCCCGTATCTGCCGCCGGTATTTATGTGCCGGGTGCCCGGGGCGGAGAAACGCCCCTGGTTTCCACGGTCATCATGTGCGCGGTTCCGGCAAAAATCGCCGGGGTGGAACGCATTGCCATGGTCACCCCGTCCAGGCCCGATGGCGGGGTTGATCCGCATCTTCTGGCGGCAGCCCGCATCGCGGGCGTGACCGAAATCCATAAAATTGGCAGCGCCTGGGCTGTGGGCGCCCTGGCCTACGGCACGGAAACCGTGGCCCCGGTGGACGTAATCGTGGGGCCGGGCAATATTTTCGTGGCCGCCGCCAAGCAGATGGTTTCCGGAACCGTGGGTATTGATATGATCGCGGGGCCCAGCGAGGTGCTGATCATCGCGGACCATACCGCCGACCCGGCCTTTGCCGCCGCCGATCTGCTTTCCCAGGCGGAACACGATCCCCTGGCTTCGTCCGTATTCATCACCGATGCTCCGGATCTCGCCGGACAGGTAAAAACGGAAGTGGCGCGTCAGATGGCCGGACTGCCCCGGAAGAAGATCGCCGAGGCGAGCTGGAAAAATTTCGGCGCCATCCTTCTGGTGGATGACCTGGACACGGCCTTTTCCCTGAGTGACCGCATCGCGCCGGAACACCTGGAGCTGCTGGTGAAGCACCCTTTTGAATGCCTGGACAAGGTCCGAAACGCGGGCGCTGTCTTTCTCGGGCCCTGGTCCCCGGAGCCCATGGGAGATTATATCGCCGGCCCCAATCATGTGCTGCCCACCGCCGGTACGGCCCGGTTCTCTTCCGCGCTGTCCGTGGACGATTTCATCAAAAAAACCAGCGTGGTTCAATATTCCGGATCCGCGTTTCAAAAAGAGGCTGCGGATGCCATCCGCCTGGCGGAAATTGAGGGGCTGGCGGCTCATGCCGCGTCCGTGCGTATACGGATGAAAGGGGAGTAGGAGAATTATGCCCTCTCGCGGACCGGATCGGCGGCGGAACCAGACAGAAATCCGTCGGGGGACTCCGGACCGTCAATTGACCAGGCTCTGGATGGGCGCGGGAATCCGTCCCCCCCGGCGCAGGAAGAGATTGGCGCCGGCGGCCTGGCTGACGGGCATGATGACCGATTCGCCCAGAAGCCCCCCGAACACGGCGTATTCGCCGGCTTTTTTTCCGGGTACGGGAATCAGGCGGCAGGCGGTTGTCTTTTTATTGATCACGCCGATGGCCATTTCATCAGCAATCACGGCGGACAGGGTTTCGGCCGAGGTTTCCCCGGGCAGGGCCACCATATCCAGCCCCACAGAACACACGGAGGTGATGGCCTCCAGCTTTTCGATGCCGAGATGCCCGTTTTCTGCGGCCCGGGAAATATTCAGATCCTCGCTCACGGGTACGAAGGCCCCGCTCATGCCGCCCACGGAAGAGCTGGCAAAGGCGCCGCCTTTTTTCACGGCGTCATTGAGCAGCGCCAGAGCCGCCGTGGTGCCGGGAACGCCGATGGCGGCAAGTCCCAGGCTCTCGAAGATTTCCCCGACACTGTCGCCCACATTGGGAGTGGGCGCAAGGGACAGATCCACCACGCCAAAGCGGATATTGAGCACGCGGGCCACTTCCCGGCCGATCAGCTCGCCCACGCGGGTCACCCGGCAGGCAGTGCGCTTGATGATTTCCGACAGATCCCCCAGGGTCATGTCCGGGTTGGATGCAACGGCGCGGTCCACCGCCTTTTTCACGACGCCGGGACCGCTGACGCCCACATTGATTTCCGCCTCGGGTTCTCCCATTCCCAGCACGGCCCCGGCCATGAACGGCATGTCTTCCGGAATATTGGAAAAAACGCATAGCTTGGCGCAGGCCAGCCCGTCCTTATCCGCCGTCATCTCCGCCGCCTGTTTCAGGATGCGGCCCATGCGCAGCACCGCGTCCATATTGATCCCGGCCCGGGAAGAGGCCACGTTCACGGAAGAGCATACGCGGGCGGTCTCGGTAAGGGCCTGGGGAATGGCGTCGATCAGGGCCAGATCCCCTTTCGCCATCCCCTTTTCCACGAATGCGGAAAATCCGCCGATAAAATCCACGCCCACGGCTTCCGCCGCCTGGTCGAGGGTGCGCGCGACGCCCACCATCTGTTCGGTGGAAAAAGGGGCGGCCACGGCGGAAACAGGAGAAATGGAAATACGTTTATTGACCACGGGGATGCCGTAGCGCTCCCCAACTTCATCGCAGGCGGCCACGAGCCGTCCCGCGCTGGCGGTGATTTTGTTCAGGACATTGTCCCGCAGCCGCTCAATATCATGACTGACGCAGTCCATGAGATTGAGCCCGAGAGTGACGGTGCGCACGTCAAGATGTTCATTTTTCAGCATCTCAACGGTGCGGAGAATTTCGGTTTCCGAAAGCATAGGGTTCCCTCTGATTTGGATTCCAGGGTCTTATTGATCATTTAATATGGTAACTATTTGAATTAAATGTAAATAAGATCCGGTCTTGCGAAAACCCAAATTGAAGATACAGCAAATAATTTCAATTAAATATATCAATGGGTTTCCAGATCGACGAGTTCCTGATATCTGCTGCCCCTGAATGTGAATCCGTATCTCCGTTTCCGTGAGCGGGGGCAGGCCGGATGATTATACCGTATGATTATAGATGAATAGCCCTGGCCCGGGAAAAGATCAAGTGATCTTTCCTGCGGCGCCCGGGTGATACCCGATACAAAACAGTGGAAACGAATCCGTCATGGAATCCATCATGGACAAGCAGCGCGAATGGGTGGCCGATCTTCATGTGCATTCCCGGTTTTCGCGGGCCACGGCCCGTAATCTGAATCTGGGAGAATTTTATGTATGGGCATCGAAAAAAGGAATTTCCCTTCTCGCCACCGGGGATTTCACGCACCCGGCCTGGCTGGCGGAGCTGGAGGCGGAACTCATCCCTGCCGGGCCGGGCATCTTTCGCCTGCGTCCGGAAATCGAAAAAGCCCTGGCGGCCCGTATTCCGTCCTCCTGCCGGCGCGGGGTCCGGTTTATCCCGGGAACGGAGATCAGCTGCATTTATAAAAAAAATGACCGGGTACGCAAAAACCATCATTGCATTTTTTTTCCTGATTTCAAAGATGTCCGCCGTTTTAACGAGATCCTGGGAGAGATCGGCAATCTCACGTCCGACGGCCGTCCCATCCTGGGGATCGACAGCCGCCGCCTCCTGGAAATCATGCTGGATGTGCGGCCCGAAGGCATGTTCATTCCGGCCCATATCTGGACGCCCTGGTTTTCCCTGTTCGGTTCCAAATCCGGATTCGACCGCATCGAGGAATGTTTTGAGGATCTTTCCGATGAAATTTTCGCGGTGGAAACCGGCCTTTCCTCGGATGTCCCCATGAACCGCCGGGTTTCCCAGCTTGAATCCCGGGCCCTGGTATCCAATTCCGACGCCCACAGCCCGGCCAGTCTGGGCCGCAACGCCAATCTGCTGGCCGGGGACATGGGGTATTTCGCGCTGCGGGACGCCCTGAAATCCAATGACCCGAAGCTTTTGCGCGGCACCCTGGACATGATGCCCGAGGAGGGAAAATACCATCTGGACGGCCACCGGAAATGCGGTTTTTTCTGTGCGCCCGGCGGCGGCGCCGGCGAGGACGGCACCCTGTGCCCCGAGTGCGGCCGTCCCCTGACCCTGGGCGTGCTCCACCGGAGCGCGGTCCTGGCCGACCGGCCCGAGGGATATCATCCCCCGGGTGCGCCGGGTTGGCACACCATCATTCCCCTGCCCGAAATTCTGGCCGAGATTTTTGATGTGGGCGTGAAATCCAGAACCGTGGACCGGCATTACCAGCGGGCCCTGGAATTTTTGGGACCGGAGATGGAGATCCTGCGGAATATTTCTCCGGAAAATATCGCTGCGGCCGGCATCCCCTTTCTGGACGAAGCCATCCGCCGGATGCGGGACGGCCGGTTTCATGTGACGCCCGGATATGACGGCCAGTACGGCCGAATCCGGGTGTTTGCTCCGGGGGAGCTGGAAAGGGAGAAGGCGGGAGGCGGGCTTTTCCCCGGATTTCAGGCAAAACGGAAACAGGTGCGGAAACGAAAATCCGTGCCGCCGGATGCAGCGGACGCCGTCGAAAAGAAAATCCCGGCAATAAAGGCCGGACCGGCGAAAAACAGCACCGGCGTCCTGCCGCCGGGCGGAGAGGAAAATAATGCCGGCGGTATTGATCCCGACGGCCTGAGCGCGGAACAGCGGGCCGCCGTCATGTCCACGGTCCCGCAGGTCATCATTACCGCCGGTCCCGGTGCCGGCAAAACCCGGACCCTGACCCGCCGCATCGCCCATCTGATCCGTTCCGGACGGGTTTCCGGCGGTCATATCATCGCCGTCACCTTTACCCGCAGGGCTGCCGGGGAAATGCGGTCCCGGGTGGCGGAACTGCTTTCCGCCGGTCCTTCCGCTTTTTCCCGTCCCGGCCCCCGCCCCCTGATCACCACCTTCCATGGGCTGTGCCTGGAACTGCTGGCGGATACGGACTCGACCGGCCCGGACGCCCGCTCCGGAAAGCATCTGATCAGCGAAGAGGACCGCCGTCTCCTCGTTGTCGAGGCCATGGCCCGGGCCGCCGGAACCGGCGTGAGGACGAAACGCCGGGTCGAAACCGTGTCTGCGGCCCTGTCTGCGGCCCGCCGCAATACCATGACCGGGGAAGACCGCGCCCGGGCCCTGGCGGCCGATGAATTTCTCCTTCGCGTGGACCAGTTTTTTGAAGAACTGCTGGTCCGTGACCGCCTCATGGATTTTGACGGATTGATCACGGAAACCGTTTTCCGGCTGGAAACCGATCCCGTTTTCCGGGAAAATTGCCGCCGGCGGTGCCGTGTATTGCTGGTGGACGAGTTTCAGGATGTGAACGAAGCCCAGTACCGCCTGGTGAGCGCCTTTGCCCGTCTTGGCGCGGATCTTTTCGTTATCGGGGATCCGGACCAGGCCATTTACGGATTCCGGGGCGCGGATCACCGTTTCTTCCGCCGGTTTACCACGGACTGGCCCGATGCCGCATCCTTTCGCCTGACCCGGAATTACCGCTCGGCGCGGACCATCCTTTCCGCCGGCGTGCAGGTATTGGACGCGGGTCGGCAGGGCGCGGAAACACCGGCATGCGAACGGATTTTTTCCGCTATTGAGGGGATCTCCCGGGTGGACGTGCTGTTTGCGCCCACGGAAAAATCCGAGGCTGCGGCCATCGGCCTGAAAATCGAAGCCCTGGTGGGCGGCACGGGATTCCATTCCATGGATATGGGGCGCGGCAGCGAATCCGCGTCCGCCGCCGGCCGGGAGTACGCCTTTTCCGATATCGCGGTGCTGTACCGCAGCCATGCCCAGGGACTTGCCATTGCCGACGGATTGCGGACCGGGGGCATTCCGGTCCAGACGGCGGACCGGAAATCCGCATGGGACCAGCCCAAGGCTGCGGCCGTCCTGTCAGCTTTGCGGATTGCCGCCGGTATGGGAACGCGGGCGGACTGCCTTCGCCTGGCGGCTTTGGACGGCGGTGGAAAAAAGAGGATGCCGGGCCTTCCGCCGCCGGATGAATTTCGGCAGGCTGCGGTCCTGGAGGGAGAAGAACGGGCGGTGCGCCTGGAGATGCTGGCAAAAGAGCCCTGGGCATCCGGTCTCGGGCCGGAAGAACCGGTGGCGCGGCGGCTGGATGCGCTGGCCGGGCGTTTCGGTCTGGCGGCGGAAAAAGGCGCGGGCGGAAATCCCGCAGATCTGGCCCTGCGGCGGCTCATTTCCCTGGCCGAACCCTGGAATGCGGATCTGTCCGGCTTTCTGCGAAGCGGCCTGCTTTCCCATGACGCAGATCTGGCGGAACCCGGCGCCCAGAAAGTCCGGCTCATGACCCTGCACGCGGCCAAGGGCCTGGAATTTCCTGTGGTGTTTATTGCCGGATGCGAACACGGGCTTCTTCCCTATATCCGGCCTGGTGAAACGGTTCCGGCGGATCCGGAGGAAGAACGCCGGCTCTTTTATGTCGGCGTGACACGGGCCGGGCAGCGTCTCTTTTTCACCCATGCGGCCCGGCGGACGGTTTTCGGCAGATCCTCCGCGCGTCGTGTCTCGCCGTATCTGGAAGATATCCAGGCCGCGCTGCTCCGGCGGGAAAAAAGCGGCGCCGGACGATTCCGCAGGGAGCGGGCGGCGGATAATCCCCAGTTAGCCCTATTCTGAAGAATGACGGATTCCGGGGGACGGCGGCCCCGGATCACCGACGGACAGGAAGCTGATCATGTATATGGCCCGCGTCCATGACAAGGGAAAGACCGAATATATCATCCGCGCCAGTTATGCGGACGGGGAAGTGTATCGCAGCCGCGACCTGATCCGCCTGGGAGCCGATCCGCGCCGGCTGGTGGAATATCCCGGCGGAAACGCTTTTTATATCGTCGAGACGGTGGAAAGCGGCCTGGCGGCGGCCGGGGTGACGCCGGCGGGGGATGAGCTGGAGGATCTCTTCTGGGATTTCGTCCGTCCGGATATCCGTGCGCGCGTGGCCTATTTCCGTCGGAGGGGAAAATCCGGAAAGCCCGGGGAGCCGCCGCCGCGGCCCGGCGATATCCATATTTTTGACCGCCGCCGCCTGCTTTTCCTGCGCACCGGCCGTATGGACCAGCGGGGGCTGGGGCGTTTGCGCGGAAGCTTCTGCCGGCCCGTGGCCCGGAAAAGCCGGGATGAGATTGAGCAGTATTTCATGGCGGGAGAGCAGATTCTGCCCGAGCGGGAATGGAAATCCTATCTGTACGTGATTTTTGATCTGCAACGGGATTTTTCCCAATCATACGCCCGAACCATGCCCCATGTCCTGGATGCAGGGGAAGTGGAGGAGGCCTTTTTACGGTCCGTATGCCGTTTGGACGAAGACGCTGATTTCTGGAAGGGGATGGATCGTCCGGAAAGCCGGATGAACCGGCGGTTAAGCCCGTATATCACAAGATATGTGGCAAAATTTTTTGACGCGGATTTCGGACGGTCCACGCTGCTGGAAGATCTGGTGCAGGACTGGATGAACCGCCACCGTACCCATCGTCCCCCCCCGAACGCGGTCAAACCGGCGTCGGGCGAAGAGGTGGCGCGGATATTTGATATGCCGGAACCGGAACTGCGGAAGCTGTCCGCGAGGGAATTGAACCGCTTATATCGCAAACGCGCGGGGGTACTGCATCCGGATACAGGCGGGGATCATGAAACCTTTATCCGGCTGTCTGAAATTTATCACGCGCTGAAAAAGAACAGACGGAAATAATCCCGGCGGTCAGGAAATTCAGATATCGTAAAAATCCTTCCAGCACAGAAAATAAATCCCCCGGGCGGAAGAGCGGGCAAATACCGGTCCGTCGGAACGGTCTCCGATAAAAAGGGTACCCGGAGGCAATCGGCGGACGCGTCTCCATTTGGTGTGAACGGGCGGGAGTACGCCTCCGGTAAGCATCCCGTCGTTTATATCGCGAACAGCGAAAGCGGCGGATTCGGCGGGAGCGCCATCCGTCATGCGCTCGTTGAGAAGGGGAAGGGGCGGCCGTGTTTTTCCGCTGCCGCCCATCGAAATGATCTCCGGTTCATTGGCGCAGATGCGGAGTTCTTCCGGCATGATTCCCATTTCACGAAACCGGGCGGCCACATCATTCCGCTTCAGGAAACAGCGAATCAGCGGGCGTCCTGCGCCCTGGGAATGGAGTTCGATTTTCGGCGCCGGCGCTCCGGAGCTGGAATGAAGGCCGAGAACGATGGATAATAACCGGAAAACAGCGGGTTCCAGGCGGAGAAGCCAGTCCCCTGAGCCGGTCCGCAGGCGGGTCAGGCGATACAGATCCGCTGCGGGGACGCCCCGAAAGGCCCGCCAGGCCATGCGAACGGCATATTCGCTCAGGATGCCCGCCCCCGTGGCACGCGACAGCCGGTCTAAGGCCAGGCTGGTCATGCCGAAGATGCCGGTCCGCAGAAAGAATTCAGCCGCATCCCGAAAGGGCCTTCGCACATGGCGGATGCGGGCCGCAGCCCAGCGGGAAAGGGCGGATGTCTGTATCAGGGTTCCGTCGACATCCACCGCGATACGGCGGATGGCGCGGATATCCGGAACGGCGGCAGGGATGGATGCCGGGGGAGGTGAAACCGCGGTTTTTAAAATCGGGTTATTTCTCATTTTCGGCGGCGTCGGGGGAGGGTACATGGGCCAGCAGGCGGGCCATTTCCTTTCCGGCCCGCCTGCGGCGGCGGCTCCGATGAAGCAAAGCCAGGGGCCATCCTTTTTCCCGCGCAAGGCGCAGCGCCCCTTTGCATGTGGGCGTTACATGGCCGCCCCGGGAATCCGGTTTCACGAATTTCCGGCTGACCAGCCGTTCATGAGAGGCGAGGATGGTGCGGCAGATGACGCCTGTCTCTTCTCCCGGAGGAACCGCAACGGTTTCCATACCGCGGGCAAATTGCGCAATGCGCCGTTCGTGAAGGACAAGGAGGTGATGGGGATCTTTCATTCGGGGGAAACAGGTATATGCGGTGCCCGGCGTGTCCCAGGGAAAATCCCCGGCCCCGTTGCAGTGGCTCACGATGGCGAAATCGTTTTTATATCCCCGGCGAAACAGAAAATACCGTTCAGACACCGGGCGCAGCGTATTGCCCGTGAGGGTGACCACCGAAACCCCGAGATCGCCGGTGGCGCTTCGCCTGAATACGGCGAAATAACTGCGTTCCGGCGGCGCTGATGTCCAGGAAAGATAGTTCAGCAGTTCGAATCCATCCCCGCAGATGCGCTGCACCGCGCGGTCAAACTCCTTGCGCACGGCCGGCGGCAGCTCATGGGGATGAAAATTTTCAAACCGGGGGCGGCGCAGGCGGGGCCTCCGGGCCATATACAGGATCGGCGCCGCCACAGCCGGCAGCAGAAAGCCGGTGACAAACAGTGTCAGGCCCAGGAAAAAAAGGAATTTCATATCTGCTCTTTCGGTTCCGAATTTTACCGGTCTGGCCGCATCGCGGGCGGTTCAGCGCCCTATTATCGGATTTCAGACCGGGGGGAAAGAGAAAAAGACGGGTGCGGCGAATCCGGACAATCACGGGAGCGGCCCCTTTAAATTTCGTCCATTTAAATAAGGATTGCCGAGGGCGGGCGCTGATGATAAGCAGGAATTATTTTTATCCGGACGGCTGTCCGCCCGGCCGTAACCGCATCCCATAACCGCAAGGCAATGATCTGGAACCAATGAACAGCGATTTTCAGCAGATGAATCATGACGGCCTGCCTCCCCAGGAAAAACCCGAGCGGGTGCTGGCCGAAATCCGCCGGCGCAATGAGGAATACACGGAAGAGGGGGACACGGGCGAGTGGATCAAGCTGGTCGTTTTCCGCCTCAGGGAAGATTTTTTTGCCTTTAATGCCGCCAGTGTCATTGAAATTCTGACCGTTCAGGAAATTGCCGCCGTACCCGGCTGTCCCGATATGATTCTGGGGGTGATGAATGTCCGCGGGGTAATCGAGTCCGTTCTGGATCCCGGGCGTATCATGGGAATGCCCCCGCTGGAGATCCGGGACAAAAGCCGCATCATCATCGCCACCGGCGGAGATATCCGCACCGGGGTGCTGGTGGATGAGGTACTGGATGTCATGGATATCGCTGCTGACTTCATCCGCAAACCCATTGCCACCCTGTCGGCGGGAATTCAGCCCTATGCTGTGGGCGGCGAGAGTTTTTTCCGGGATCAGTACACCACGCTGCTGGATACGAACCGCCTCTTCAGCAGTATTCGGGGCCGCCCGGATGCCGTCTGATCCCCCCTCCGGAATGACCGGTCTGGACGCGCTTACCATTGTGTTTGTTGAAATCCACTGCCGGCTGCTGGCGGTGGACATGGACCAGCTGCTTCGAATCACCACGATGGAAGAAGGGCTTTCCGCAGGCGTGGCGCCGATCTTCATGGAACGGATATTTCCGGCATTCGCGGCCGCGCCCTGGTCTGCGGATGATCCGGAGTGCGGCGGCCCATCCACTGCTTCCGGTCAATATCCCCTGCGGCGGCCTCCCCGGCACATTCTGTGGATACAGGGGAGCGATGATCCGGTTCAGGGTATACCGGCCGACAGGGTCGTGGATATGTCCACCGTTGCCATTGGACGGATTGGCGCCATGCCGTCCTTGATACGCCGGGCCCTGGCTCCCACGCCGTATCGCGGATTTTTCTGGGGAGCCGTGACCCGCGAAGAGCGGATCGCCCTGCTTATGGACGTTTGCCGAATAGCGAAACGCGGGCGCATTTCCGGCGGAGATGCCGAACCCCGCGCATATTGCCGGGAATACCGGGATGCAGGAACTCAGGAAGGAAAAAATGAAAAATATCTTGAAAAGAATGAATAATATTCCGGTTAAATTCAAAATTTTCATTCCCCTTCTGGCCTCTGTGTTTCTTCTGGGGGGCGGTGGGTACAAGATAATGCTCAATCAGATAGAGGGCATGAAGCGGGATATGGTCCAGCGCCTGGCGGAAAGCAGAACCCATGACATAGAGGAGGCCATGCGCTTCGCGGCGACGTCGGCGGTGGAAAAAGCCGCGATTTTGACGCGGCATCACACCGTGAAGGAAGCCTTTGAAATCGCTCTTTCCGGCGATATCAATGATCCGAAGGACGCCAATGTACAGGCGGCCCGCGAACTTCTGCGCACCGGACTGGCCGGCATGATGGACGGTTATGAGGACGCTGTGGGCAGGCAGACGCTCATGTTCCATTTTCAACTTCCCAATGCCCGAAGCCTGTGCCGTCTCTGGCAGGAAAAGCAGGTACTGGTCAACGGCCAGTGGACGGATCTGAGCGATGACGGCTCCGGACACCGGCAGATCCTTCTGGATATTTCCCGGACGGGAAAACCGGCCTGGGGGATGGAGCCGGGCCGTTCGGGAATGATGATCCGCGGCGGGGCTCCGGTGTTTTCCGAAGACGGAACCGTCATGGGAATTGTGGAATCCCTGACCGATCTTGCGTCCGTGGTGGACGCCATGACCTTACCCCAACAGCAGCCTCTCTGCCTGTACATGGACAAAGATCTGCTCGCTATTACGGAACGGCTGCGCAATCCCTCCCGGTATCCTCTCGTGCTGGAGAAATGGGTCCGGATTTCATCGCCGGATGTCGAAAAGCGGCAGACGGAAATTTCCGCAGCTTTTATGGCGGATGCTGCGCATCGGCTTACCGTCTATCATGCGGGCGATGAAGCCGTTGCAGGATTTCCCGTTAATGATTATTCCGGACAGCGGGCGGGCCTCATTATTTTCCGGATGGATATTTCGCGGCAGATGCAGCACCTGAAAGAGGTGACCAGGACTCTGTTCGGTTCGGTATTGTCCATTCTGCTGGTGATCGGGTTTCTTAGCTGGTTCGCCACAACCGTCGCTATCCTGCGTCCGGTGGAGCAGCTTACCCGCGTCTTCCGGGATCTGGCCCGGGGAGATCTGACCCGGGAATTTTCTATAGACCGCGAGGATGAAATCGGCCAGCTGGTCAAGGCCATGGGGGGCATGATTGACGGACTGAATGAGATCCTGTGGGAAGTCATCACCGGCATCAATACCCTGCGGGATTCCTGCATTGATATTTCCACTTCCGTGGGTCAGCAGGCGAGCGTGGTGTCCCAGCAGTCCGCCTCGGTATCGGAAATCACATCCACCATGGCGGAACTTTCGGCCAGCTTCAACCAGATTGCCGAACACAGCCACGTGGTGACCTCCCTGGCCGATGCTTCCCTGAACCACTCCAAATCCGGCGCGGATTCCATGGAACTCATTACCGGGAAAATGGAAGGAATCAACCGGGACAACCAGAAAAATCTGTCCGAAATCGTGAATCTGGGAAAAAAATCCCGGGAAATCGCCAAGGTCATGGATGTGATCAATACCATTTCTGACCAAACCAAACTCATCTCCTTTAACGCCGCCATCGAAGCCTCCAGCGCCGGCGAGTCCGGAAAACGGTTTGCCGTGGTGGCGGCGGAAATCCGGCGCCTGGCCAACAGCGTCATGGATTCAACAGGAGAGATCGAAGGGCGGATTCACGAAATTCAAGACGGCATCAATCATATAGTTATTGCTTCCGAGCGTGGCGGAAAAGGCATCCGGGAAGGGCTGGATTACTGTACCCGCACCGCCCATAAGCTGGTGGATATCGTTAATGGGGCCCAGTCCACCGCTGATGCCGCCAAGCAGATTTCCCTGTCCACCCAGCAGCAGAAAACAGCCAGTGACCAGGTATTGACCGCCCTGAGGGAAATTGATGAAGGCGCCAAGCAGAATAAGGACAGCATCCGGCGTATCAGCAGCATCACGCGTGAACTGACAAGCCTGTCTGATAATCTGAAAGGAGCGGTGGATCGCTTTTCCATCCGCGGTTCCGCCGATGGCTCCAGTGATTCGTCCCGGGACGCGGACAATTGATATGAGCGATTCTTCCAGGGAGTATGCCGGATGACTCAGACCCGTGTATTGGTGGTGGATGACAGCGCCTCCGCGCGTTTTCTGATACGACAGATTCTGGAGCGGGATCCGGAAATTCTGGTCAGCGGCGAGGCCTGCAACGGACGAGAGGCCGTGGAAATGATCCCGCAGCTCCGGCCCGATATCGTGCTGATGGATATTGAAATGCCGGTCATGGACGGCATAACGGCCATTGAGCATATCATGAGTACCAATGCCGTTCCCATTTTTGTCATCACTTCCCGGGCAGACACCGACACCGCTTATAAAGCCGTATCCAAGGGTGCGCTGGATATTCTCCTCAAGCCGGACCTGCAGCTCATCCATTCCGATGAGTTCAATCGCCGGATCAAGCTCATGAGCCGGGTCCGGGTGATCAGTCATATCAAAACCTGTCATTCCACCAGCCCGCCGCCGGAATCACCCGCAGGCGCCCCATCCGGTGCTGCGGCCAGGGAGCAGGAAAAGGCAGATGCCGGTTACCGCATACTGGCGGTGGCCTCTTCCACTGGCGGGCCCAACGCTTTGTCCGCGATACTGCCCCATCTGCCGGCAAATTTTCCTCTTCCCATCGTGGTGGCCCAGCATATTGTCGATGATTTTCTTTCGGGCATGGTCCGGTGGCTCAACGGCATTTCTCCTCTTGAGGTGAAACAGGGACGTGCCGGCGAGTTTCTGCGGCCCGGAACCGTATATTTCTCTTCTTCCAGCAGCCATATGCAGGTAACCCCGTCCCAGCGTATTGCTTATGCCGACCACGGTCCCGACGATATTTATTTTCCGTCCTGCGACGCGCTGCTGTCGTCGGTGGCCCGCGCTTACGGGAAACAGGCCATCGGCCTGATTCTGACGGGAATGGGTTCTGACGGGGTTCGGGGAATGGAAGAGATCCGCCGTGAGGGCGGTTTCACCCTTGCCCAGGATGAAGAATCCTCTGTCATCTACGGCATGAACCGGGCTGCCATTGAGCAGAAGGTGGTTCAGAGCATCCTTCCCGTGGACTATATTGCCGGCCGCCTGATTTCCCTGGCCGGCATACCGCCTGAAGGTTTTGTTTCAGATGATGTGCATTGACCCCGTCTCTCTCCTGATCCGCCGGCGGACCGGTCTGCGCCTGGAAGGAGAAGACGCCGCCCGTTTTCGTGAGGAAGTGCTGCGCCGCCAGCGTTCTCACGGTCTGAAGGATATTACCGCCTATTTTCACCTGCTGGAAAACGATCAGACGGAATTTCAGAACCTGGTCAACAGCCTCACGGTCAATGAAACCTATTTTTTCCGGGAACCCGCCCAGATCTCCACGGTGATGGATCATCTTCTGCCCCAGCTTTTTCTGCGCAAGGCCGTTGGCGGAAAAATCCGGCTGCTGAGCGCGGGATGCAGCACCGGGGAAGAGGTGTACACCCTGGTCATGGCCCTGAAGGAAAAATACGGCGCCGGAGTGGAGCATATTTTCTCCGTCATCGGCGTGGATCTGGATACGGAGGCCCTGGCATGTGCAGCCGAGGGGCGCTACCGGCGCCTGTCCTTCCGGGCCATGCCCGAGAATCTGATGCAGCGGTATTTCATTGCCGACGGGCCCAATGCGTGGCGGGTGAGGGAAGATATGAAAGATCCCGTGATCCTGTGCCCTGTGAACCTGCTTGACGATGAATTTCCCCCGGTGATGCAGGGGCTTGATATTATTTTTTATCGCAATGTCTCCATTTATTTCGATACAGAGGTGCAGCTCAATATTTTTCTGCGTCTGGCCGGCCTTCTCAACATGGGGGGCTATCTGGTGGTGAGTTCCACGGAGACATTGTCCCATGACCTGAATATCCTGTCCCTGGTGGAAATCAACGGGCAGTTTTTTTATCGCAAGGACGAAAAACTTCCCCCTGTATCCGGAAATTCCGCCGTGGATACCGGGAAATTCTTCCGCCCGGAAACCCGGAGGAGGGCCGTTATTTCCCCACCCCCGGATACGGCGGGGAAGGGAAATGCCGCTGGCAGCGGCGAGAAAATGGCGGGCCGGGATTCCGCCGTGGCAGCTCCGGTTCTTTCCCCGGAATTCTCCGAATCCGGCGGGTATGCGGACGCGGAAACAGCATTGCACGCGGCCCGTGAACTCATCCGTGACCGGCGTTACAGCGATGCCGATCTTCTGCTGGACCGGATTATCCGTCATCCGGAATACCGGGTGACGGCCCTGGGATTCAAGGCCCATATTCTCATCAACCGGCGTCTCCTGGAAGACGCCCGCGCCTGTTGCCTGGACATGATTGAAGAGGACAGTCTGTTCATCGCCGCCTATCTTCTTCTCGGTCTGATCGAAAAAGTGGATGGACGGGCCGACGAGGCCATTTCCTGGTTTGAGAAAGCGCTGTATATCGACGCGAATAACTGGCTGGCCCATTTTTACCTGGCGGAAATATACGCGGACCGGCATGAAACCAGACTTTGCCTGCGTCAGTATAAAGTGGTTGTCCGGCTTCTGGAGCAGAGACGGTTTCACCAGCACGGCATGCTCTTGTTTCCCTTTTCCTTTTCCGAGCAGCAGATTCTTCATCTCTGCCGCCACCGCAGCCGGCAGATGGCCGGGGATCTGAAATGAGAATTTCCGGATTTTGTCCGGTAAATAACCGCCCGGAGGCCCGTGATGGTATTTGACCGGGAAAAGCTGATGGCCCGTTTTATCCAGGACGGCCGGGAGCATTCCCGGCACATGGTCGATGGGATAATGCATCTGGAATCCACTATGGAGGCGGCCGGCCCGGATGAGATTGACGGCATTTTCGATACCCTTATGCGCGCGGCCCATTCTCTCAAGGGCGCCAGCCGGATGATGAATCTTCCGGGCATCAGCGATCTGGCCCATCACCTCGAAGATGCCTTTCTTTCCCTGAAAAACCAGACGGCGGTCCCGAGCGGTTCCGAGGCGGCGGACCGTCTTCTTTCCGGCGTGGACGAAGTGGACCGCCTGTTGCAGGCGCTCGTTGACGGCGAAAGAGAGGTCTTTCCCAAAGCGTCCCTGATTGATTCCCTGTCCGTCATGGCCCGGGGAGAAGATGCGCCCGAAACCCCGGATGCCGATCCGGATGCTGATCCAGATGCCGATAATGATGCGGCCCCGGGAGGCCCTCCCGCCGGTCCGCCTTTCTCTCAGAACGCTGCGGCGCCGGCATCCCCTGAAGAACCCGGCCCGGAATCCGGGGCCTCTCCTGCGTCTTCGCCCGCAGGTTCCGGGGCCTGTGAGGAAGCGGCATCCGTCTGCCGGGCGGCTGCTTCCTCTCCGCCGGCGGAAAAAAATTCCCGGCCGGCCGCCACTCCGGTGTCCCTTGACACCATCCGCGTGAACGCCGGAAAACTGGATGAGGTCATCAATCTGCTGGGGGAGGCGGTGTCCGGCTATAAGCGGTTTTACCAGCATCTGGACATCCTGCGGGATCTGGAACGCAAGGCTCGCGGTATTCTGGAAGAAGCGGATGAAGGCTGCCGGCAGGGCGGGGAAGAGGCCGGGAACCCGGCGCCGGCGGACGTCGTTGAGGAGGCTTTTGTTTCCAATGAGCCTTTGCCCGGGGGACTGTTCGCCGATTTACAGATCCTGGGAGAGGATATCCGCCGGTATATGGTGAATATCCGGGAAGAAATTATCCTGCAAAAGGCCCTGCACACAGAGATCCAGGATAAAGCCGTTCGTCTGCGGATGCAGCCGTTGTCCACCCTGTTCGACAGCCTGCCCCGGTCAGCGCGGGACGCAGCCCGGGCCACCGGAAAACGGGTAAATCTGCTGACCGGCGGTGGAGCTACGGAGCTGGATCGGGAGATCATTGAAAAAATCGGGGATCCCCTCATCCACATGATCCGCAACGCCATTGTCCATGGCATTGAGACACCGGCGGCCCGCGTCCGGCTGGGCAAGACGGAGACCGGAACGCTCCGCCTGACGGCCCGGTACGAAGGAAAGACCGTTCTCATCACCCTGGACGATGACGGAGCCGGTCTTTCGGTGGACAAGATCCGCGCCCGTGCCGTGGATCTCAAGCTGCTCAGCCCTTCGGCGGCCCGGCGGGAAACTGACGCCAATATCGTGAACCTGATTTTTCGGCCGGGTTTTTCCACAAGCGAGCTGGTCACGGAACTGTCGGGCCGGGGCACGGGCATGGACGTGGTCCGAAAAAATGTTGTGGATGAACTCAAAGGGGCCCTTCATGTGGACACCCGTCAGGGAGAAGGAACCCGATTTTATCTGCGGCTGCCGCTGACCATGTCCGTCAATCATGTGCTGTTTCTTCGCAGCGGCCGTCTCTCCTTCGCCCTGCCGACCAATTTCGTGGTGGAAACCATTCGCCTGCCGCTGTCCGAAGCCATTGATGTCGTGGGGCGAAAGGCGATCCGGTTTCGAGACGCCATCATTCCGGCGGTATTTCTCGGGGAAATCCTGTGCATGCCCGACGCCATGCCGGTCGATGCGGGCCAGATAGACATGTCCCGTCCCCGCCTGGTGATCGTGGTGACCTCCGGCGGGGAGTACCTGGGCCTGATCGTGGACGAACTGATATCCGAAGCGGACGTGGTGAGCCGTCCCCTGCCGGATCATATGAAATTCGCGCGCCTGGTATCCGGCTGCGCCATTTCCGGGGACAACGCCATTACCATTTCCCTGCACATCCCCCGCCTCATTGAGGCCGCATCGAAAATCCGCGCCGTTACGGAAAGGAGGGACATGGCGGACTCATCCGCCGGCAGCGAAATGACCGATGCCCCCGGGGCCGCCGCCGGGGAACAGGATATCCATATTCTGGTCATTGACGATTCCGCCTCCACCCGGGAAATCGAAAAAAGCATTCTGGAATCTTATGGTTATCGGGTGACCCTGGCCGAGGATGGCGTCGAGGGGCTTGAAAAGGCGCAGCAGTTTCCCTATGCTCTGGTCATCACCGATGTGGAGATGCCGCGCATGGACGGATTCTCCCTGACCCGCCGCCTTCGCGGCCTGGACTCATACCGCAAGACGCCGGTGGTGCTGCTGACATCCATGGACCGGGAGGAGGACAAACGGCGGGGATTGGATGCCGGCGCCAGCGCCTATCTCGTTAAGGGTGATTTCAACCAGGGCAATCTGCTGGGTGCCATCCGTTCCCTGGTCGGATGATGAGCGGCTCCGATATTGCCGGGGCCGCCGGCTTCCGTGCGGGGCACGATCAATGCTGAAATCAGAACGGGGAGAGGCTGTTTTGAATACACCGGACAGGCAGACCGTCTTGATCGTGGACGATGATTCTTTTGTGCGGACCATGCTGGGCGGCATACTGGAAGAAAACGGCTATCTAGTGGAAACAGCCGGAGACGGGCTGGACGCCCTGGAAAAATATAAAGGCGGCAGCGCTGTGGATCTGATCATCTCGGATATGAACATGCCCCTGATGAACGGCCTGGAATTCGTCCGCCGGCTCCGCTGTTTTGACAGGGACGTGCCGGTTATCATCCTGACCGTGAACAACGAAATTTCCCTGGCCCTGGATACCATCAGGAGCGGGGCCAGCGATTATCTGCTCAAGGACGAAAATATCCAGGATACCATCCTCATCGCCGTGAAAAAGGTCATGACCATGGTGCAGCTCGAGCGGCGGAATAAAGAGCTGATCCGCGAGCTGGAGCAGAAAAACAAGGATCTTGAGCGCCTCTCCTTTTCCGACGGCCTGACCGGAATTCCCAATCGCCGTTATTTTGATGAAAATATCCGCCAGGAATGGGGCCGGGCCATCCGGGAATGCATTCCCATTTCCATTATCATGATTGATATCGATTATTTCAAGAAATATAACGATATCTATGGGCATCAGCAGGGGGATATCTGCCTGAAACAGGTGGCGGCCTCCCTGCAGTCTCCGCTGAAGCGTTACAGGGACTTTATCTCCCGGTACGGCGGCGAGGAATTTTCAGCGGTACTTCCCAATACCAATCACGCGGGGGTGGTTGCCGTGGCCGCTCAGATGCAGCATAATGTGCGGAACCTGGCCATTCCGCACGAAGGTTCCGAGGTGCTGCCCGTTGTATCCGTGAGCATCGGAACGGCCACGGTGAAGCCCGGCGGAGGCATGATTTTTTCTGAACTCATCTCCCGTGCCGATCATGCCCTGTATCTCGCCAAAAAGGAAGGGCGCAACCAGATTGCGCATGGATGAAGTTTATGCCGGCCTGATCCGCATCTCTTCGTTTTCAATATGTTGATTTTATTAAAAAATAGAATTTCAAAATAATTGTCACGGGGTGCCGGGCGGCACTCCGGATGAGGGGGGCGCGGATACCGGCGGCAGGGCTTTGATCTGTTCCAGCCGGCGCACATGTTCCCGTTCTTCGGCAATGATCAGATTGATCTGTTTCAATACGTCGTCATCTTCGATAAACGGCTGCAGGATTTCATAGAATAAAACAGCATCCCGCTCGAATTCCAGGAAGAGTTCCACCAGCTCCTCCGGAGACCGGTCTTCCGATAAATCCACTTCCCGGATGGAAAAATGCTGCTGTCCCATGATCCGGTTGAGCAGGATTTTCGTCATTTCCTCGGCAATGGGATTCGGCTCTCCGGCGGTGATCCCTTCCTTCATCCCCAGAAACCACCGGGCATGGCGTATCTCCTGGTCGGCCATCCAGCGCAGCAGGCTTTTCAGTTCCGGAATGTCCACGGCATCTGCGGCTTTCCGATAGGTCCGTTCTCCATTTATTTCCAGCTGATATCCGATATTGAAAATTTCCAGAGCGGAAAACATCATTCCTCCATTTCTTCGGATCATCGCCCGCAGGCGGCATCATGAAGGGAAAAGGCGGTACAGCAGCAACACCGCCAGGACGGATAATGCGCCGTACAGGCACAGGCGCCACTCCCGTCGGGTCGGCCGGAAGATTCCCGGATGCCGGAGGCCGGTGACCATGGACCAGCATATCAGGATGCAGGGAAGGGCGGGGAGAACGATATTCCTCACCCATGCGGCGGTCACCGCCAGAAGGCATCCGGCCACGGCGGCGGGAACCCCCGCCGTGCGACGGACGGGAAGACGGATGCGGTCGTTGAGATGAAAGCGGCGGGCCGCTGCGGTTAAAAATACCATGATGATCCAGTCGGACACACCGAAAACCGGCATCAGATCCCATGCGCCGGGAACAGGCATTTTTACCAGCAGAATTTCCACGGCCGGGACCGGTCCCTGCTTTCCTCCGGCATACCACCGGGATATGGTGCCGGCCAGATCCTTGCCCGGCCCGGCAAAAACGCTGAACAGATCCGCTGCGGCCATGACCGTTCCAAGGGGAATCAGATCCCGGGGGTGTTCCAGAATCCGCGTCATCCAGCGCGCGGTCCATAATCCGGCGATGAGAAGATGTCCGGAATGAAGGGCGTTCACGGCAAATGCCATGGACGGCGTCTCCAGGGGGAAATACACGAGCACGGTGCCGGACGCCGCCGTCATGACGCAGAGGCCCAGGGCGGGAAGAGCGCCAGGCCCGGGGCCGTTCCGGCCGGCTGTTTTCCTGGCGGCCTGCCCAGGCTCCCCGGTCTGTTCCGGCATGAGGCAGGCGATCCGCGCCAGGACTGCAAAAAAAAGCGCCAGGGCGATGGCATCGGAATATTTTTTCCAGATCTCATGACCCCGGAGTGTTTCGGGCGCGAGAAATCCGCTCAGTGTCACCAGGATGCAGAACAGGCCCCAGGCCCCCCAGACCATCCCCATCTCTTTTCCCGCCGCAGCGGGGAATCTCGAATCATCCGCCGGTCCGTTGGGCGGAAGGGAAGAATGCGTGGTCATACGACGGATCCGCTGAAAAGGCGATGTTTATGATCTAAAAATCCAGGAACCGGTTGACAGTCGCCGTGCGCAGGGTATGTCAAAAGGACGACCGGGTCAATATTCTCCCGCCAGGTGATCCGAATCACCGGTGATTCCCCTTTTCCCCCGCCCTTGCCGCAGAAACGGTGCATATCCGTTTCAGCTGGATGCGCGGCCGAGGGCCTGTTTGTAAACCGCGATTTCTGGAAAGCGGGAACAAAAGCAAAGCCCGCCTGTTACAGAATAAAGCTTTTTACTTGCGCTCTTTATATGAATGCAATATATTCCCCACAAGAAAGCGGGATTATTCTCTTTTTGAGTGATGCCGCCATATGATATCTTCATAATATATGGGAGGAATATAAAATGAAAATTGCCATCAGCACATCCGGGCAGGATCTGGATGCTGCCATTGACCCCCGTTTCGGCAGGTGTCCCCGGTTTTTGATCGTGGACAGCGATACCATGAACGTCAGCGTTCTGGACAACCAGAGCATCGCCATGGGCGGCGGTGCCGGCATCCAGGCGGCCCAGTCCGTCGCGGGATGCGGCGTCAATGCCGTCATCACCGGCAATTGTGGTCCCAATGCCGTGCGCACCCTGCAAGCGGCGGGCATCCGGATTTATCTGGGCCAGAGCGGCCGTGCCGGCGATGCCCTGGAACGGCTCCTGGAGGACGACCTCACCCCGGCCGAAAGTCCCAATGTGGCCGATCATCACGGAATGGGCGGCGGCGCCGGAGACGGTATGGGGCGGCGCGGCCGGTAGAGGAAACCGGCGCGACCGCAATACGTTGAAGCAGACGTTGAAGCAGACGAGGAAATGGTATGATCATCAGTATCGCCAGCGGAAAAGGCGGCACGGGAAAAACCACCATCACGGCCAGCCTGGCCCTGTCGGCTGGCCGGGATGTGCAGGTCATCGACTGTGATGTGGAAGAGCCCAACGCAGCCCTGTTTCTGCATCCGGAATTCACGGAAACCCGCGAAGTCACCACCGGGGTTCCGCGGGTGGACATGGATAAATGCACCCGGTGCGGGGCCTGCGACGAAATCTGTCAGTTCAAGGCCATCATCCTGGTGGGAGATACGGTCCTCAATTTTCCGGAGCTCTGCCATTCCTGCGGAGGATGCATGGCCGTATGTCCCTCGGGCGCCATCACCGAGTCCACCCGTGTGCTGGGGGAAATCCGCAACGGGCATGTCTCCCCTTCCGGCCGGGCGGAATCCGTCGGAACGGCTGCCGGAACGCCGGAAATCGCGTTCACGGAAGGCCGGCTCCGGGTGGGCGAGTCCATGGCCCCGCCCCTGATCCTGCAGAGCCGGAAACAGGCAGCCCCGGACCGCCTCGTGATCATTGACGCACCGCCGGGCACGTCCTGCCCGGTCATGGCCGCTGTGGAGGGAACGGACGCCGTCCTTCTGGTGACCGAACCCACGCCCTTCGGGCTCCATGACCTGAAGCTGGCCGTGGGCGCCATGCGGATCCTGGATCTTCCCTTCGGGCTGGTCATCAACCGCTGCGATATCGGCACGGACGATGTGCGCCGCTACGCGGAAGAAGAGGGGATTCCGGTTCTTATGGAAATTCCCTTTGACCGGCGCATTGCCGAGGCGTATGCCGAGGGCGCCCCCATTGTGAAGGCCCTGCCGGAATATCGTCCGGCCTTTGTGCGGTTATTCAGACGTCTGGAAAAAATGGCGGCGGCAGAGGGGAGGCGGGCGTGAAGGAAATCATTATTATCTCCGGAAAAGGCGGCACGGGTAAAACCAGCGTGACCGCCGGATTTGCGGCTCTTTCCGAAAACGCCGTCTGTGCGGACACGGATGTGGACGCAGCGGATCTCCACCTGCTGCTCAATCCCGATATAAAGGAACGCCGGGATTTCATCTCGGGCCATGGCCCGGTTCTTCAGGCGGACAAATGCACACAATGCGGTATCTGCCGGGAGATGTGCCGCTTCGATGCTGTTTCCGGGGAGTTCGTATTTTCGGATATCGCCTGCGAGGGCTGCGGGGTATGCGTCCATTTCTGTCCGGAGAAGGCCATTGACTGGGTGGAAAAATTGCGGGGCGAGCTGTTTTTTTCGGAGACCCGGTTCGGCCCGCTGGTCCATGCCCGGCTGGGCATTGCCGAGGAAAATTCCGGGAAGCTGGTTGCCCTGGTCCGCCGCACGGCCCGGGAAAAAGCCAGGGAGGGAACCCGGAATCTCATCATCACCGACGGACCGCCGGGCATCGGCTGTCCGGTCATCGCGGCCATCGGCGGGGCCGATCTGGTGCTGATCGTATCGGAACCCACAGTTTCCGGCCGCCACGACATGGACCGGGTGATTGATCTGGCCCGGCATTTCCAGATCCCGGCCCTGCTCTGCGTGAACAAATACGATCTGCATCCGGGTCTTACCAGTCAGATTGAGGCCCACGCCGCCGCCAAGGGCGTGGAAAGCGTGGGCCGCATCCCCTTTGATCCGGAAGTCACCAGGGCCATGGTCCAGGCCAGAACCGTTCTGGAAGCGGCCCCGGAATCACCGGCCTCCCGAAGTATCCGGGAATTATGGGCCGAGGTGAACCGCCGGTTTTCCCTGCTCTACCGCCCCAGCTGATACTTCCGCACGGCCCGGTTATGCTCCTTCAGGCTCCTGGAAAACTCATGGGTGCCGTCTCCCCGGGCCACGAAATATAAAAAATCGGTTCGGGCCGGATTCAGGATGGATTGGAGGGCCGCAGCCCCGGGAGAGGCGATGGGGCCGGGGGGCAGCCCGGCGTTGAGATAGGTATTGTACGGGCCGGGCGTCTCCAGGTGCTTTCTGGTGAGGTTGCCGTCGAAATCCGGGATGCCGTAGATCACCGCCGGATCAGTCTGCAGGCGCATCCCTTTTTTCAGGCGATTGAGGAAAACCGCAGCGATCAGAGGGCGCTCCTCGGGGGATCCGGTTTCTTTTTCGATCAGGCTGGCCAGTGTGACCAGTTCATGGCGGTCGAGTCCCATTTCAGCGGCCCGCTTCATATCCGACGCCGTGATATTGCGGGTAAAGGCGGTGAGCATGGCGCGAATGATATCTTCTTCCCTGGCCCGGCGGGGTAAAAGATAGGTATCCGGGAAAAGATAGCCCTCCAGCGTGGGGGCCGTGATGCCGAAGGGTTTTCCGGTTTCCGGATCTTCGGCCAGGGCCAGAAAGGTTTGCGCGGATCCGTATCCCGCGAGTTCCACCCGCTCGGCGATTTCCGTCAACCGCAGCCCCTCGGGAATGGTGAAGCGGTGAAGGGCCTCCTTTCCGTTTTTCAGGATGCTCAGTATCCGCAGCGGGTTCATATCCGGCGACAACGAATATTCCCCGGCCCGGATGCGCCGGTCATCGCCGCGCATCCGGGCCAGTATTTTGAAGGACAGGGCATCGCGGACAAGCCCTTCTTCCGCCAGGCGGTCGGCCAGGATGCTGAACCGCTGTCCCTTTTCCACAGATATCAGCCGGGCCTCGCCGGTGCCGGCCGCGGTCCGGCTGAACCTGGTCAGGGCGTCCCATCCCCACCATGCCAGCCCCATGAGCAGCAGCAACAGAACCATAAAAGTCCGGGCCAGGAGCTTGATCATTTCCCCCCCTCTTACCGCCGTCACTTTCCATGATTGTTCCGGCATGATCCGGACCGGTCATGCCGGCCGTTTCGGGCCGGCCCGCTCCAGGGAATCCGCGCATGGCCGGCGCATGAGGGATGATCCTAAGCCGGCATCCCGGTTTTTGTCAAATCGCAAGATCGGACCGCGTATGGCGGACGAAATCCGGCGGAATCCATGATTTTCAAATCCCTTTGATCCGTGATAGGGAAAAGGTATTGCGGAAGGATATGGAAATCTGATCAGGGGAAAGACAGGAGAGGAAAATCGTATGATTCTGATGGAGTACAACGGAAAGCGTCCGAAAATCGGCAAAAATGTGTATATCGCCCCCACAGCGGTGATCATCGGGGATGTGGAGATCGGCGATCATTCCAGCATCTGGTTTCACACCGTGCTGCGGGGGGATATCGACGCCATCCGTATCGGGGCCCATACCAATATCCAGGACAACTGCACCGTTCATATGGATGCGGGCAAGCCCGCCATCATCGGAGATTGGGTCACGGTGGGCCACAACGCGGTGGTCCACGGCTGTACGGTGGAAGATGACTGCCTCATCGGCATCAACGCCACGGTTCTGTCCGGCGCCATGATCCGGCGCGGCAGCATTGTGGGCGGCAATGCCCTGGTGCGCGAAGGCCAGGAAGTGGGGCCTCTCCAGCTGGTCATCGGGGTGCCGGCGGCAGTGAAAAAGCAGTTTGACGAAAGCGTCATCAGGACCATCCGGTCGCCGGGGGAATCCTATGTACACAAGGCATTGGAATATATGAAAATCGAACCGTATATCTCATCAATATGACAGCAGCGGGATACCGGAAGATCCGGGTGCCGGCATGATCAGTCTCCTTTTGCTGAAAGGATATCTTCCGGTGAATCCGGTGGAGACAGGGCCGGTTCCGCCATCCGGGGTTATTCCGCAATGCCGGAATATATGATAAAGGGAGCCCCGGCCTGTCAATAATGGTCAATAATGGCCGGTTTTCTTCCCGACACGGCAATATTACGGAGACGAGTGTGGCGCGAGTATCTTCCCTGGTGTACCTGGCCGGCGAAACGGCCTTTTCCCATATTCAGGACAGGGGGCTTTCCCCCGGTGATATCCGCGTGATCGCCGGGGCGGCGGGCGGCCCCAAGGGACTGATCCTCAGCGGGCTGGATCGCGCTTTGTTCACGGACTGGTTTCATCCGGGGTGCGGGCGCACAGCCCCGCTGTATCTTTTGGGCAATTCCATCGCGGCCTGGCGGTTTGCGTCTTTGTCCCAGCCAGACCCAGGGCCGGCCCTGGACCGGATGCTCATGGCCTACCGCAGTCAGAATTACGTGGTGGACAGCTCTCCCTCCGGTATCAGCCGGGAGGCCCGTCGCATGCTGGCGGAAATCCTGCCAGAGGGCGCGGCGGAAGAGATTCTGCGCCATCCCTTTTTCCGGCTCTCTTTCATGGCGGACCGGGCCCGGGGATGGGCAGCTGCGGACAAAGGGCCAAAACGCACCATGGGCATGGCCGCAGCGGTGGGGCTGAACGCCATGAGCCGGTCATTTCTGCGGCATCTGTTTACCCGCGCCCTGTTCCACGATCCACGGGATCCGCCTCCCTATGCGGATATGTCCGGGTTCCCTCTCCAGCGGATGGAACTGACGCCGGAAAACCTGAAGCCGGCCCTGCTGGCATCCGGCGCCATCCCCATGGTCATGAACGGGGTGTCCGATATCCCGGGTGCGCGGGCCGGCGTGTATTACGACGGTGGACTCATTGATTATCATCTGGACCTGCCGCTGCTGCCGGACGGCGGGGGCATTGTGCTGTATCCCCATTTTCTGGACCGGATCATCCCCGGGTGGCTGGACAAATATCTGCCCTGGCGGCGGGCGGACGCTGAAAATCTGAAGCATACGCTTTTGGTGACGCCGTCACCGGAGTTCGTGGCGGGGCTGCCCGGTGGGAAAATTCCGGACCGCACGGATTTCGTGACCTTCCACCGGCAAGACGCCCGGCGGCGGAACCGGTGGGCTGCAGCCCTGCGGGCGGCAGCGGAGCTGGGGTACGAATTTCTGGAGGATGCGGAAAGCGGGGCCATCGCGGGGAAGCTGGCGCGGCTGGTTCCATGAAGAGCGGACGCTGCCCGACGTTCTTCTGATCCCGGGGGAGCGGTTTCTGGCGGAATACCGGCTTTTCCGAATGCGGCGAGCGATAAAAACGGCGGAGATGGATGCGGAGGGCTGACAAAGGGTTTTTATTGTAATAGATTGATTTAAAATAATAAATACTGGATGTTCGGTGCGCTGAAAAGGAGCCGTTTATGCAATTTCCCATGCCCCCGCGCCGGGGTTTCATTTCACCGGCGTTTTCTCCGGCGATCAGCGGTCTGGCGCAATCTGCCGGTTTTTTTCTGATGATCATGGCCATCAGCGGCTGCGGCGCCTTTCCGTCGCCCGGTCATCCCCCCCTGTCCCGGCGAAAGGAAATCGTCATGCCCGCGGCTGAACCCGAAATATCGGATGCCGACTTTCGGGTCTATTCCGGAGACGGCGCCCTGATTCCGTTTGCCGACGCCATCGCAAAAGCCCGGTGCGCGAATGCGGTATTCCTGGGAGAAGAACATGGCAACGCGGTCTGCCATTATCTGGAATGGCGCATCCTCACCGCATTGGCGCAAACCAGCGGCCGGCCCGCCGCCCTTTCTCTGGAAATGTTCGAGTGGGATGCGCAGTCCGTCCTGACGGAATATCTCAATGGCTGGATCACGGAACGTCATTTTCTGCGGGCGTCCATCCCCTGGCCGGGATACCGGGAAAACTGGCGGCCTCTGGTGGAATTTGCAAAGGAACGGGGGATGCCCGTCATTGCCGCCAACGCGCCAGGCCGTTATGTGAACCGGGTGGCCCGTCTGGGCGCGGAATCACTGGATGTCCTGGGGCCGGAGGCCCTGCGGTTGCTGCCGCCCCTTCCCGTTCCGCCGGCGTCGGAGGCCTTGCGGAAAAAGATGAACGCCTTTCTCCAGCGGATGGGAGGACACCATCCCGGCGGACCGGCGTCTTCTGCCTCCGGAACCCCGCCTGGGCCGGACGCCGTCCGGAAAAATCAGGAAAAACAGCGGATCCGCGCTGAACGGATGCTGGCGGCCCAATCCCTGCGGGATGCGGCCATGGCCTATGCCCTGGCCCGCTGGCTGGGGGCCAGTCCGGACGGCCGGATTCTGCATATCAACGGCCATTTTCACAGCAGCGAGGGACTGGGAGTGCCGGAACGGCTTTCCGCCTATCGTCCCGGGATCGACATCTGTCTTATCCGGATGGCCGATATGGATGAAGCGGCGGAAGGCAGCAGGGAAGAAATAAAACGGGGCGCTAAAGCCGCGTTTCCGGAAATGCTTCCCGAAAAATTGCGGCATACCGGGGATATTGTCATATTGACCCGGCCTCCCGCGCCTGAAGATGAGATATAGCGCCGGGGTCATGGGGACGGCCGTGATCCGCCGGATCGGCGGGACTGCGGGAGCAGGTGTCCCGGCTCCGCTGATGCATTCATTCCGCTATTCCATTGTATCGTTTCGATGAATATGATATCAATAACTGCGGTTTCGTTCCGCAGCCGGGCCGTCCGGGTGCGGAAAAAAACCGCTCCGACCCGCAAACAGCAAGGATGTTGATATGTCTGAAGATCCAACCGTTGAAAACAACGATAAAATTCAAGTCTATTCCCTGAGTACATGCAGCCATTGCAAGGCCGCGAAACGCCTGCTGGCCGACTGCACGATTCACTATGATTTCGTGGATGTGGATCTGCTGGAAGGAGACGAACGCAAGGCCATTCTTGAGGATGTGAAAAAATTCAATCCCCGGTGTTCCTTTCCCACCGTTATCATCGGCCCGACCGTGATCGTGGGCTACAAGGAAAAGGAGATAAAGGAGGCCCTGGGGCTCTGATGAACGCGGAACAACTCTACGCCCGGCTCAAACCGATCCAGGAAAAAAAAGGCTATTTCTTCAACATCGACATGGACCGCACCCTGGAACTCATGGAAGCCCTGATCAAAAACAAGGAGCGCTACGGCTATATGGTCTGTCCCTGCCGCCTGACATCGGGTGACAGGGAAAAGGACAAAGATATCCTCTGCCCCTGCGTCTACCGCGAACCGGACGTAGCCGAATTCGGTTCCTGTTACTGCAATTTATATGTGAGCAGGGAATGGAACGAGGGCAAGATAGAAAAAGAATATGTGCCTGAACGCCGTCCGGTGGAAATGATGTTCTGAATATTTTGAAATGATTCCTCCGCATATGCGGCGGACCGGGCCGCACCGGCGTGGATGACCTCCCGAACCACATCCGGGGTTACCACCGGGTCGCTATCTGTCAAGATAGATGTCGCATAAAATGGAAAAAAAGCAATAGTTCAGCGTACCCGCTCCTTCCCCCCTCCCAAGGCCGCCAGGGGAAGGGAGATTGGAGCGACGGCTATCCGGAACCACCCTGTTCTGACCAAAG
>PDWI01001982.1_pt1 | contig 32422 bp, 29 predicted proteins | sample 1430891 | NCBI WGS metagenome assembly PDWI01 (sample SAMN01162508, study PRJNA174530) | Oral metagenome, whole genome shotgun sequencing project. | biome: Marine environment; feature: Marine mammal; material: Swab sample of the gingival sulcus; isolation source: swab sample of gingival sulcus... | reverse complement strand
CGATAACACCTAAGACAACTGCTATTATGCCTGTCCACGTCTATGGTAACCCTTGTGATACGGAGGCTATCCAAGAGATTGCAGATAAGTATGGCTTAAAGGTTATTTATGATGCTGCTCATGCTTTTGGCGTAGAGGTTGCAGGCAAGAGCGTGTTAAATGCTGGCGATATGTCTACACTTAGTTTTCACGCAACGAAGGTTTACAATACGATTGAAGGAGGAGCATTGATAATGAAAGATGCTGAAACGAAGAAACGTATTGACTATTTGAAGAACTTCGGCTTTGCTAATGAAGTTGAGGTTGTTGCCCCAGGTATTAACAGCAAGATGGACGAAGTGCGTGCTGCCTATGGTTTATTAAACCTTCAACAAGTGGATACGGCTATTGCTCAGCGTAAGCACGTTGCAATGAAGTATCGTGAGGCTCTTGCAGATGTAGCAGGTATCTCTTTTTGGAATGATATGCCAGATGTCAAGCATACTTATTCTTATTTCCCTATCTTCATCAATGAAGAACTTTATGCTATCTCTCGTGATGAGTTGTATAATAAGATGAAGGCTGAAAATATATTTGGAAGACGTTACTTCTATCCTTTGATTTCTGTGTTTTCTCCCTATAGAGGTTTGCCAAGTGCAACAAAGTCAAACCTGCCTAATGCCCACAAAATGGCAGACAGCGTTATTTGTTTACCTATGCACCATAGCCTCAGTGATGAAGATATTCAACGAATTATAGACCTAATAAAAAGGGGCTAATGAAAGAAAATTATAAGGTGTTAGTATTTCCATGTGGTAGTGAAATCGGATTAGAAGTACATCGCTCATTATCTTATTCTACACATGTCGAATTATGGGGGGCTTCTAGTACTGAAGATCATGGTAAATTTGTTTATTTTAATTATATTTCAGGCTTACCATTTATCTCTGATAATCGTCTTATTGATGAGTTGAAAAAACTTGTAGTTAAGTACAGATTTGATGCTATATATCCAGCAATGGATTCCGTCATAGAATTACTGAAAAGTAAAGAGAAAGAATTAGGTTGTAAGGTAATTTCGTCTCCTTATGAAACAACCCACTTATGTTTAGAAAAAAAAGAAACCTACGCTAAATTAGATGGGATTATACCTGTTCCCAAAACTTATAAAAGGATAAATGAGGATATTCAGTATCCAGTCTTTATAAAACCGAATATTGGCTATGGAAGTCGAGGTGTTGCTAAAGTTTCTAATGAAAAGGAGTTACAGGAATTCTTTAGAGAGAAAGTAGATCAAGAGTATATAATTTCAGAGTTCCTTGATGGAGTTGAATATACCATTGATTGTTTTACAAACTATAAAGGAGAATTACTCTTTTCAGGTGTTCGAGAACGAAAACGTATTAGTAATGGTATCAGTGTTAATACAATCCCAGTTGAAGATGTAAATGGAGAGTTTGCAAGTTTAGTTCAAAAAATAAACTCAAATATTAAGTTTAGGGGAGCGTGGTTTGTTCAGCTAAAGAGAGATAAGTATGGCAATCTAAAACTCTTAGAAATTGCATCAAGGTTAGGAGGATCTTCAAGTTTATATCGTGGTAAAGGGATTAATTTTGCTCTATTAAGTGTTTTTGATACATTTGAAATTCCAATAAAAATACTGGAGAATCAATATAAAATAGAAATGGATAGGGCATTAGATAATTGCTATAATATTGATATATCATTTGACACTGTTTACCTTGATTTTGATGATTGTTTATTTCTTAAAGGAAAAGTTAATTATCAGTTAGTAGCTCTTTTATATAAATTTAGGAATGAGGATAAAGATATTATTCTTATATCTAAGCACAAAGGAAATCTACATAACAAACTATCTGAACTGAGATTAAGTGAAGTTTGTGATAAGGTTATCCATCTTAAAGAAGAAGATAATAAGTATCTATATATGAATGCTAATAGATCTATATTTATTGATGATTCTTTTTCAGAGCGTCAAGAAGTTAAGGATAGGTTAGGTATTCCTGTATTTGATTTGGACATGGTACAAGTTCTTATTAATAGTTAATCTATGTATAAGATAAAATCTATCTTAATTGATTTTTTATTAGGTTTTTGCTTTAGATTCCTTGATACAATTTATCCCAAAAATAATAATTATTGGGGTTTCTCTGTGCATCATATTAAGTCTGACCAATTTGTTGAAAACGCAAGAGCTATATTTGAGGCTGTAAAAAAAGATTCAAATCTAAAAAAAATCCTATTTACAAGAGATAACACAACTGAATTTGGAATTGATAATGCTGTTAACTATGAAATTGTTAAACTATATAGTAGGAAAGGTTTGTTATTGTTCTTGAAGTGTAGGGTTCTATTTGTAACCCATAGTCTGTCTATGGATTATTCTTATCGTTATGGAGATTCCCAATTTTCAATTATTAAATTAAATTTAGATCGCCATATATTGGTTAATTTATGGCATGGTATACCTTTAAAGAGATTATATGCTATTGCAAATAAGAAAGTAAGAGAGCATTTAGATCGTGTTGCATTTAGACGATATGAGCGGAGAAAATATGCTGGACTAATAGCTTCTTCAGATATTGATAGCTATGCAATGTCTACTATATTTCATCCTATCAAGTATGATAATATTTGGCTTACAGGATTGCCTCGAAATGATTTCTTATCAATGTCAGATGATAAACTCCCTTTCTATCTAAAGGAACAAGTTAGACTGATTCAAGAGTTAAAAAAGGGTAAAAGACTAATACTCTATGCTCCAACATATAGACAGAAGAAAGCGGTTAATACAGCTACTTATTATCATTTTTCTATTTCAGAAATAGAAAGACTTAAGGCATTGCTCAAAAAACACCATGCAGTCTTTGCTTTTAGAATGCATTACTTTAGAAGTAATGATATGTTTAATATGGAAGATTTTATTGATGGAGAGTATATCATAGATCTTGGACACAAAGTTATCCCAGAAATTGCTCCTGTAATAAGAGAGTCTGATATTGTTATTACAGACTACTCTTCTGTATTTATGGAAGCTTTGTATATAGATAAGCCTGTCTATGGTTTTACTTATGACTTTGAACACTATAAGGGTGAAGAGGAAGGGTTAGTTTATGACTATGATTTTGTTTTTCCAGGAAAACAGGCTAATGATTTTAATACTTTATTAGCTTATCTCGATGAGGAGCTTAAAGACTCTACTCAAGTTAATAGTGAACAGTATAATACATCTAAGAGAGTCTTTTATAAGTATAATGATACTAACAATGCAAATAGGGTTGTTACACAGGTTAAGAATTTGATAAATAAGAATGAATAAGCCAATATTATCTATTCAATGTCTTGTCTATAATCATGGAGCATTTCTTCATGATTGTTTGGAAGGCTTTGTTATGCAAAAAACAAATTTTAAGTTCGAAGCTATTGTTCATGATGATGCCTCTACAGATAATTCTGCTAATATTATAAGAGGGTATGCAGAGAAGTATCCAGATATAATAAAGCCTATTTATCAGGAGGAGAATCTTTACCAAACGAATAAGGGGAAAATCAGGAATATTATGAATGAGGCTCTAACAGGACGCTATATATCAATTTGTGAGGGCGATGATTATTGGACTGACCCATATAAATTGCAAAAACAGGTTGATTTCTTAGAGGCTAATCCAGACTATACAATGTGCTTTCATAATACCATAAAGGTTGGAGATCCTAATATAAATCCAAACTTTAAGTTTGGAATGATTAAAGATCGAGATTATATTGGAGATGAGTTCTTAAGGTATTGGATGGTTCCAACAGCATCTGTTGTTTTTCGTCGAGAAGTTTTAGAATTTCAAGATAAATCATTAATTGGTTTTGAGCGTTGTGTATATGGAGATATTGGGTTGTTCCTATCTTGTGCTGAGCTAGGTAAGGTTCGAGGTCTTTCAGATACAATGTCTGCTTATAGAGTTACTGCTTCAAGTGTAACAAACTGTAGTAATATGGCAAAGTTTTATAATGCAAACATTCCTCATCACTATGAGTTTATTCGAGAAAATTTTAAGAAGATAAATCCTTCTTTAACTCGTAGGTGTGTAGGGACTGCTTATATTCAACGCTTTCGATTAGCGGATAAACGTTTCTCTAAACGTTGGTTTAAGGACTTATGCAAAGGTCTGTGGTTGAACCCTAGTTTGATTCTTGAGAAGATACTTGGACGAGAACTTAAGTAATAACATTGTATAGGGCGTGCCATACAAAAACGGCACGCCCCTTATTTTTTACTACCTATAATAGGTGGCAAGAATTAGCTATACAGCTAAGAGAAACAGGCTATAGTTCAATTAAGAAATGCTTAAGAGGACGGCGAACTTTCTTCATTGTTGCTAACCAGTCCTTCTCTGGGTGTGAATAGCCCAAAGTAATCAAGCAAAGACTACGTAAACCTAATTCTTGTAAGTTAAGCACTTCGTCAAGCTTTTTTGTATCTAAGCCTTCGATTGGTGTAGAGCCGATCCTTAGTTCAGCTGCCTGTGCTAAGCCTAAGCCCAAGGCGATATAAACCTGACGAGCAATGTGCGAGAAGTTTTCTTCAGCTGTTTGTTGCTTCGTATAAACCTCTTTAAGCTTATTAGCATAGTCTGTATAGCGATCGATTGGCAGGTCTCGTTCCAAAGCATTGTGCTTAAAGACTTTGTCGATACGTTCTTCTGTGTACCTGTCCCAGCCAGCTAAGATTAGGGTATATGAACTTTCTCTTACATAAGCCTCATTTGTTGCATAACAGCTTGAGGCTACCTTTTCCTTCATATCCTTATCTGCAACTAAGAGTACTTTGAAAGGTTGCAAGCCTGAAGAAGTAGGTGCTAAACGCATCGCTTCGATAATTTTCTGTAGGTCCTCTACGCTTACTTGTTTTTCCGTGTCATAGCCTTTTAAGGCGTGTCTCCATGTTAGATCTTCTAATAATGCCATAATCTTATTTTTCTAATTCTATAAATTTAATAATTCTAACTCCCAAAGCCTCAATTTCAAGCAAGTATGAAGCTAAAGATGTTAGAGTCGTAATATACTCCTTTTTCCTTAAAAGGTCTTCTGCTTTCAAGGGACAGTTCTCTTTGATCTTGCAATGAGTAAATAACTCTTTTGGAAGGTTTAACTCCAAGTTTTGAGATATTTCAGAGAAGTTTGCCACAACTAAAATATAAGCTCCTTTGCTGTAGCGTATATAAGTTAAACAGCTTTTTGCTAAGAATGTTGTACTTTGGGCATAATTTAAGCCATAATAAGCTCCATTTAAGAAAATATCTTCTTTATTTGCTAAGTTCAATAAGCTCTTATATTGATTCATTAGCTTTATTTCTTCGTCTTTTAGCTTGCTACCTTTATACTTATCTGCTTGTAGCCTTTGTACTTTATCCAAAGCCCAGTAATCGAAGATAGAAGTTCGCCCATCTAAACCACTAAAACCTTCTTCGTCCATTCCCTTTTCGCCAAGCTCTTGTGCAAAATATAGTAGAAATGGGTTGTTACTAGAAAATAGTAAACTCGCCAAAGCTGGATAGCCTCGCTCTTCTTTAGCTGCAAAGAAATCTGAGGCAAGACGTTGTTCGTCATGGTTTTCCAGGAAGTAACACATCTTATTCTGAAAACCCTCTGTTGCCTGAAGACTATTATCAAAAGCAAGAGTATTAGCTTCCCCCCTTATTATTGCTTTCATCGTATCGTAAGTCCCAACTTTATCATATAGATAGTCAAAGCCAGCATCTAAGTAGTCCTTATAGCGATGTGGCTGATAGATTTCGGCAAGGAAGATAAGCTTAGGAAAGTCTGCTTTTAGCTTGGGGATAAGCCAAGACCAAAAGGCAGGAGGAACAAGTTCGACCATATCACAGCGAAAACCATCAACCCCTCGTTCAGCCCAGTATTTTAATACATCATACATCTTTTGCCAAGTGTCTGGTATGGGATTAAAATGATCTTCTTGAGATGCTAAATAGTTGATACCATAGTTTAGTTTGACGGTTTCATACCAATCGTTCTTGCTTGGGTAAGGCGAAAAGCAGTCATTTCCTGTTGCCCTTGCTGGTGATTCTTGATAATTACTCTCCTCAAGGGGCAGATGCAAACTTTGCTTAGGGAAGTAATAAAAGTTATTGTTGGGACTAAAAGTCTTCGTTTGGTCATCATCTGTGCCAAAGTCTACAATTTCCTTAGGCTTAGCATCAGAACAATAAGTGCGTGCCAAATGGTTGGGAATGAAATCCATAATAAAGCCTAAGCGAGCTTTGTGTGTTCGGCTAAGGAGTTCGTCAAATTCCTTCTGTCGCTCTTCTACCTTTGTCGCTAAGGCTGGGGCTATGTCGTAATAGTCCTTGACGGCATAGGGTGAGCCAGCATTACCTTTTACTATCGCTTTGGGATCAGAGGCTATACCTTCAAAGGCTGTCGTCGTACTATGTTCCAAAAGTCCGATATACCAAACGTAGTTACAGCCAAGTTCCTTGATGTATTGCAGGGCGGCATCGTCAAAGTCTGCCAGTTTTCCACAGCCATTCTCTTCAAGGCTACCATTCGGAGTTAAATTTTGACATTTATTTCCCCAGATTCTTGTTAGTACTGAATATATAATTAACTTCTTCATGCTTATTTCTTTTATTCTATAGCAACAAATATAATAATAATTAGGAATTAGCTTCTTGCCAACTATACTATCTTCAGTTTCTTCGTCAAGAGACTGGAGTCTCACGGCATAGAAATTAGAATCTCTTCCATAGGAAACTAAAGTCTCACGTAGAAGAGACTATTATTACATCGTAAATCTCTGTCATAATAGCTAAATACTTACTTTTTTGCTGTCTGTTTAATGAAAAGTGTAGGCTTAGGACGGTAGAGATTTTAGTATAGCATAATAAATTCGTATATTTGAAGTCGAAATAAACGAATCAACGTTGATAATTAAATAGAAACTAAGATAGTTATGGTAGGAAATAAAGCAAATTTGAAGGTGGAAAACTTCAAACTTGAAGTAGCTGAAGGATCTATTCAACTCTATTCTATAACAAATAAGAATGGAGTTGAGGCACATTTTATAAATCAAGGAGCAAAGCTCGTTTCACTCGTTGTCCCAAGTAAGAAAGGCTGGGTAGATGTTGTCATAGGACACGACTCCGCACAAGAGTATTTGGATAGTGAAGAAGCTTACTTTGGGGCAATCTGCGGACGCTACGCCAATCGTATTGCAAAAGGTAAGTTTGCCATTGATGGAGAAGAATATAGTTTGGCTATAAATAATGGACCAAATGCTTTGCACGGTGGTTTGAAAGGCTTTAACTCAGTTCTTTGGACAGCGGAGAAATTAGCAGAAAATAAATTGGCTTTCTCTTATATATCAGCTGATGGCGAAGAGGGCTACCCTGGTAAACTTGATGTGAAAGTTGTCTACACGCTTGCGAGTGATAATTCATTAGAGATTGAGTACTTTGCTACGACAGACAAGTCTACAGTTCTAAATTTGACTAACCATAGTTATTTCAATCTATCTGGTAATGGCGATCAGTCGGTTCATGACCATATCTTAGAGATTAAGGCAAATGAATATCTACCAACAGATGAAACAGCTATTCCTTATGGTAAGCCAGAGCCTGTTGTGGGTACACCATTTAATTTCTCATCACCTATGGAAGTTGGTCTGCGTATCGACGAAGATATTGACCAGCTCAAATGGGCAAGAGGTTATGATCATACTTATATATTAGACAAACCTCTTGGAGCTTATGGCTTTGCTGCTCGTTGTTCTTCGCCTAAGACAGGTATTATTATGGAGGTTTATACTGATCAACCTGGGGTGCAGCTCTATACAGGTAACTGGATGAGTGGTAACATGCGTGGTAAACATGATGCTAAGTATCCTGCTCGTGCAGCTCTTTGCTTAGAGACGCAGCATTATCCTGATAGTCCTAATCGTCTAGAATATCCAAGCACTCGCCTGAACCCAGGGGAGGTCTTTAAGTCTAAGACAGCTTTCCTATTTAAGCTACAGGGCTAAAACAAAAAGAAATTAACTAATTACTAAATAAACGTATTACACAATGAATCAACAAAAACAGGCACAGAGTTATCTAATGCCGTTCATCATTATGGTTGTGCTTATGTCCCTTATCGGGCTTATCACAAACCTCAATCAGCAGTTCCAAGGTCCTATGCAGGCTGCCTACCTAATTAAGGGTGGCGGTGCTACAACAACCTTGACAGGTTTCTTAAACTTTGCCTTCTTCTTGGCATACCTCGTAATGGGACCTATCACAAATCGCTATATCGATAAGAATGGCTATAAGAAGTCTCTTATCTTTGGTTTGTTTACCCTAATTGGAGCATTTGGTCTTTATGAACTATCTGCTTGGGTCTTTGAAGCATTTGATAAGGCTAACTTCTCTGAAACTATTGAACAAGCAAAGGCTTTAGGCGATAGTTTTAAGTATGAAGGTCCTGTGACTGTGCCTATCGCTTACTACGTATTCTTGCTTGCTGCCTTTGTAGCTGGTACAGCTTTGACTTACCTTCAAGCAGTTGTGAACCCTTATATCGTAGCTTGTGATGTGAAGGGTACTTCTGGTGTACAACGCCAAAGTATCGCTGGTGCTGGTAACTCTTCAATGACTACTATTGGTCCTTGGATTGTTGCATTTTTCATCTTCGGTGGTAAGAACGGCTTGGATATTAGCATTGCTTCTCTATACTGGCCAATTTTTGCTCTTATCCTACTTGTTGGCTTGCTAATCCTTGCCCTTCAAAAGTTAGAATTACCAAGTATTGCTGCTACTGAAAAGCAAGAAGGCGAAGTGCTTGAAAAGAGCGTCTGGTCATTCTCTCATTTGGCTCTTGGTGTTGTGGCAATATTTATGTACGTTGGTGTAGAGGTAGCCGTAGGTGCTAATATAAACCTATTTGCTAAGGATTTAGGATTTAACCTCGGTACTGCTGCTTATATGGCAATGATTTATTGGGGAGGTATGCTTGTTGGTCGCCTTTGTGGTAGCTTTTTCAGCAAGATTAGTGCAAACACACAACTAATGGTTACTTCTATCGGTGCAGGAACTCTCGTAGCAATCGCAATGCTTACAAATAATCCTTGGGTGCTTGTAGGGGTTGGGCTATTCCACTCTATCATGTGGCCAGCAATCTTCTCTTTGGCAATCGATAAGCTTGGTAAGTACACTTCTGCTGGTACTGGAGTCTTGATGATGGGTGTCGTAGGGGGAGCTATCCTACCTCTTATTCAGACAACTGCAGTAGATATTATTGGTGGCTGGCAATGGACTTGGGCTATCGTAGTAGGAGCAGAGGCTTATCTTCTTTACTATGCCCTTGTAGGTTATAAGGTTAAGCAATTACCTTAGTATATCTTAGAAGAAGACTGATACTTTGTGTCGGTCTTCTTCTTTTTTTGAATTTATAAATCCTAAATACATTATAATTATGAATACAGATAAAATTCGTAGTAAGTTTACAGAATTATATGGTGAGGCTGGCGAACTATTCGCTTCACCTGGACGTATCAACCTAATCGGAGAACATACTGACTATAATGGTGCATTCGTTTTCCCCGGAGCTGTGGATAAAGGAATGGTTGCGGAAATCCGCCCAAATGGTAAGGACGTTATTCGTGCTTATGCTCTTGATTTGAACGAGAGTGCTGAGTTCGGTTTTAAGAGCGAAGCAGACTGCCCAGAGCAATCTTGGGCTAAGTATATCTTCGGTGTATGCCGTGAAATTCAGAAGCGTGGTCATGAGATCAAGGGCTTTGATACTGTCTTCTCCGGCGATGTGCCTCTTGGTGCTGGTATGTCTTCTTCAGCAGCCTTGGAGAGTACTTTTGCCTTTGCTCTAAGTAATATTTATGGCTTGAATATTGATAAGTTCGAGATGGCAAAGATTGGTCAGGCTACAGAACACAACTATGTTGGAGTGAAGTGTGGTATCATGGATCAGTTTGCTTCGGTCTTTGGTAAGGCAGGTCATCTGATGCGTTTGGACTGTAAGAGTATGGAATATGAGTACTTCCCATTCAATCTAGAAGGTTATCGCTTGGTACTTGTTGACTCTGTTGTTAAGCACGAGTTAGCTTCTTCAGCTTATAATAAGCGTCGTGAAAGTTGTGAACGTGCTGTTGCTGCAATCAAGAAGCGTCACCCAGAGGTTGAATTCCTTCGTGATGCTCCTATGTCTTGGCTTGACGAAGTGAAGAACGAAATTACAGCAGAGGACTATATGCGTAGTGAATATGTTATCGGTGAAGTTCAACGTGTACTTGATGTATGTGATGCTCTTGGTCGTGGCGACTACGAAACTGTCGGTCAGAAGATGTACGAAACGCACCACGGAATGAGTAAGCTTTATGAAGTAAGTTGTGAAGAACTTGACTTCTTGAACGACCTTGCTAAAGAAATGGGCGTAACAGGTTCTCGTGTAATGGGAGGTGGTTTCGGAGGTTGTACAATCAACCTTGTGAAGAATGAGCTGTATGATAAGTTCATTGCCGAAGCAAAAGCTCGCTATACAGAGAAGTATGGTCGTGAGCCAAAGTTCTATGATGTCGTTATTTCTGATGGTTCTCGCCGTTTGTAATTTTTGTTAAATTTTGGTAGTTTGTTTATATATAACTATCTTTGTGATAAATATAGGCTTGTAAATTGTTATTTATTTAGCATAAAAGTCAAAAGAGATTTAATGTATTACATATAAAAAATGATTATTATGAAGAAAGTTATTTTATTGGCAAGCTGTGCTATGGCACTTACGCTTACATCTTGTGGCAACACAACTAAGGGTGGCTCTGAAGGAGATTCAACAAGCGTTGCAAACGGACTTATGGAGAAGGCTTCTGGTGTAGCAAGTGGTGTTACAGATGCTGCCAAGGGTGCTGCTTCTGGTGTTGCAGAGACTGCTGCAGAAACAGCAGGATCAGTTGCTGAAGCGACTAAGGACGCTGCTAATGAAACAGTAGAAACTGTTAAGGGAGCTGCTAACGAAGCTGTAGAGACAGCTAAAGGTGCTGCTACTGAAGCCGTAGATAAAGCTAAGGAAGCTGCTGCAGAAGCTGTGGAAACAGCTAAGGGTGCTGCTACTGATGCTGTGGAAACTGCTAAGCAGAGTGCAACAGATGCGGTTGATAAGGCTAAGGATAAGGCGGTAGATGCTGCTAAGGGGCTTATGAAGTAAGTAAAGCTTAGTTTTTACTAAGAGGGTGTGCTGAAAGGCATACCCTCTTTTGCATTTAGTCGTAAATAATGATTAACTTTGTAGAGATTCTGTTTGAGATTTTTGTATGAGCTTATTTACTGCATACTAAAAAGCAAATAAAATCATTATTAAGAATAGGAATATTATACACATATAATAAATGAATAGGAAAGTATTTTTGAATTATAGCCTACTTGCTTTATTGAGCTTTAGTAGTGTAGGGTTGACGAGCTGTAAACGTAAGAAAGAAGTTACTTTGCAGGCTTTTCAAAATATACATTTACATGTTGCTAAGTTTGGGCTAAGCAAAGAGATCTCTTCGAAAGATAGTGAGGGTAACGAGATTAAGAAGTTAGATCCAAATATTAGTTCAACATTTTTCTCAATTGAAAATAGTAAAGGAGAAGGACTTATCACAAATATTCAGCCTTTCCCCTTTGGGACAAAGCTAAAGGATATTAAACTGTCAATTATTAAGGCTGAGGAACTTGCTAAAGTTGAGCTTTCACTTGATGGAGGGAAAAGCTTCGAGGAGTGGAAGGAAAAGGATAATAAAGTTTTTGACCTTAGTTTGGCAAAACAAGATCTTAAATTGCGTTTAAGCTATCAGGTTGCACAGGGAAGTGAGCTGTTTAGTTACATTTATAAGGTGAAATTTAAGACTTATAAGTTTGACCCAGCAACAATCTTTTGGTCAGATTTAGCTAAGTTAAACTTTGATGTCCTTAAAGATGATTTAGAATTTGTTAGCTACAAGCTTAAGAATGATAAGATGATGTTGCTTACTGTTGATAAGGCTAATAAGAAGAATAAATTCTATACTCTTAATGTAGTAAATAATACCTTTGATGAAGTGAATTATTCAGCTTTGCCTAATGGAGCTTTTGTTCAAGAACTGAAGAATTATGACAATGAAGTCTTTGTACTTGCTTCGGATAAGCAACTCTATAGGTTGAAGGATAATACTTGGATTGCTCTTGGGCAAGATGCAGAAACTCTTTTAGGAGTCTTTGCTCCTCGAAAAGAAATGGCTGAACCCTCTTTAGCTTTAGCTGTTAAAGATGGTGCTAAGTTAAGTTTTGCTCATTATGATGTTTCAACAGGGGTACTTGATAAGGGAGAGACTTTTCTGTCAGATCTATCAGACAAAAATTACATAACACTTTCCTCTTATAATTCTAAGGTTGGTTCTGTACTTACCCTGTTAGCTCAGGGTAGTCTTACTTATCAGACGACTAATGCTCTTGCTTGGGCCTTACCTAATAGAGATGATAAATTGATAAATCAGAAAAAGGGATCTTTTGCCTTTGTAAAGAATGGGGACTTGTTTTATCGCTTTGTAGTAGAAACAGATGGTTTAACTATATATACTAAGAAAAACCTTAGTGAACCTTGGCATAAAAATAGTATCGTAGCCTTGACACCTTCTGATGGAAGTTTATTTAACTCTCAGAATTTTATAGATAAACCTATAGCTCTTTGGGTCAAGGAAAAGAATTTCTACTTGTATAAAGGTGGCGTTGATGCTGGATTATATAAGGGGGAACTTAAAAAGAATGCTATTTAATCTCTTCTTGTAGGTTAGGAGATTACTTAGTTTATCATTGTATGAAGGTTGTTCGTAGCTTATTCCTTACTTTTATATGTTTAACCTTGATAGCTTCGCTTAAGGCTCAAGAGTATCGCTATGAGTTTGGGGCAGATCTTGGTACATCTTATTATGCTGGCGACTTGGCTCGTAAGGGCTTCCTTGTGCCACATAGTTTGACAGCTACAGGCTTTGCTCGTTATAATATGAATCTACGTTGGGCTATGAGAGCAAATCTTACCTACATGGGTTTGAGGTCAAGTTTACCTTATGCTAAGAATGTATTCGTTCAGAATAATAAAGAATTAGATTTCTCGACTCGTTTAGTCAATCTTAGCTATGGCTTTGAGTTTAACTTTTTCCCATTTAGCAATAAGTATCGCTACCTTAATACATCAAGCTTTACGCCTTATCTCTATGCTGGCGTGGGTATGGGATTGGCTTGGGGAGATGATGACCATGTCTTTGTCCCAAATGCCTCGATAGGTTTTGGTGCTAAGTATAAGTTTGATAAGCACTGGACAATATCAGCTTTATGGCAGTGGGCATATAGCTTTAGTGATAAGCTTGATGCTCTATCTGATAGTTCTAAAAGTTTAGATAATCCATATGCTATTGATTATGGATTTATGAAAGGAAAAGATGGATTTGCAAGTATAAGCCTTGCCTTGTCTTATGCTTTTGGGCGAAGAGAAGATAATAATTGTGCTGTGCCAAACGTTAGTTTATAGCTTACTGCATTTTGTCAAGTACGTAATATGTAGTATATTTGAGCTTAGAAAAAAATAAAATGATAGATAATACTGACAATAAATTGTCTGTTCAAGATTTTGATATAGAAGTTGATTTAGTTCCTAAGCACCTTGCTATCATAATGGATGGTAATGGTCGTTGGGCTAAACAAAGAGGCTTACCTCGTACAGAAGGACATATTAAAGGACAGGATTCTTTACGTGAAACGCTCCGTGCCGCTGCCGAGTTTGGGGTAGAGGTGCTGACTGTTTATGCCTTTAGTACAGAGAACTGGAATAGACCTCAGGAAGAGGTTAAAGCTCTTATGGAGCTACTTGTTCATGCAATAAAAGTTGAGACTCCAGAGCTGCAAAAGGAAGGGGTTCGTCTTCAAGCTATCGGAGATTTAAGCCGTTTGCCAGAACAGGCACGTCTTTCTTTAGAGTCTTGTATTGAAGAGACAGCAAAGAATAAACGTATTACTTTAGTCTTAGCATTAAGTTACTCATCTCGTGATGAAATTCTTCGTGCTACAAAACAAGTTCTTAAAGAGGGCTATAAAGCTGAAGAACTGACAGAGGATACTATTTCTAAGGCTCTTGATACTGCGGATTTGCCAGAATTAGACCTGCTTATCCGAACAGGCGGAGAACATCGTATTAGCAACTACTTACTTTGGCAGGCTGCTTATGCGGAACTATACTTTACTCCTATTTATTGGCCAGACTTTGGTCGTCAAGCTCTCTTAGAAGCCCTTAGAAGTTATGCTCAAAGAGAACGTCGCTTTGGTAAAACAAGTGAACAATTAGAAATAGAATTATAAAAGATATTCCTTTATTTTGAATATGTATAAAAAGCTCGCACTAACACTCTCTATTCTTGCTCTTAGCTGGGGTAATATCCTTGCTCAGGGTGGGAGTACGAATAAAATAGATACTCTTGCAATAAAAGGAGAGACAAGCTACAATCCGACTGTTAGTTATACGAGACCAGTCTATAAGACAATTGCTGATGTAAAGATTAAGGGAGCCCCAAGTTATGATGACTTTGTGCTTAAGAGTGTATCATCTCTTGCTGTTGGAGATCAGATTCAAATTCCAGGACCTGAGATTACAAAAGCAGTAAAACGTTACATGGAGTATGGCTTCTTTGCAGACGCTCGTGTTGTAGTAACAAAGTATGTTGGTAAATATGCTTGGCTTGAGATTATTCTTGAGGAGAATCCTCGTGTTGGTAAAGTAACTTATACTGGAGTAGGGAAGAGCGATAGAGAAGAGTTGGAGAAACGTATTGGTCTTCGCCGTAGTATGAAGATTTCACCTAATATCTTAGATAGAACTCGTCAGCTCATTAAACGTTATTTTGATGAGAAGGGCTATCGTGAGATGAAGATGAAAATCAAGCAAGAGAAAGATAGCTCAAACAAAAACTTCGTTAATCTAATCATCGATATTGATAAGAGTGGTAAGACCAAGATTCGTACTATTCATTTTGACGGAAATAAAGTCTTGACAGATAATCAGCTTCGTCGTGCTATGAAGAAGACGAATGAGACTTTCTCTTTTAAGCATTTAGGCAGAAGCTTCTTGGAGATATTCAGCACAAAAAAGTTGATTGATGAGAACTATCGTAATGACTTGAAGAATATTGTAGAACGTTATCATAAGGAAGGATATCGTGATGCAGAAGTATTATTTGATAGCATTGCTCCTCTTAATGATGGTTCTCGTAAGGTAGATGTTTATTTGAAAATCTATGAGGGGCAGAAGTATTATGTGAAGGATCTTCGTTTTATCGGTAATACTAAGTATAATAGTGAATTCTTGAAGCATGTCTTGGGTGTTCAAAAAGGAGATGTGTATGACCAAAAAAGAATAGAGGAGCGTCTTTATAAAGATGATGATGCTGTTCAAAATATTTATTATAACAATGGTTATATATTTGTCTCAGTAGAGCCTATGGAAACCCAAATTGATGGGGATTCTGTTTCACTTGATATTCGTGTTACAGAAGGTTCTCCTGCTACAATCAACAAAATTAAGATTACAGGTAATGATATTGTTTATGAAGATGTTGTTCGTCGTGAACTTTATACTAAACCAGGTATGCTATTTAGTCGAGAAGATCTAATGAGTTCCTATCGAGTAATTAACCAAATAGGCTTATTTGATCCAGAGAAATCTGCTCCCAAGCCTATCCCAGATCAGATAAATGGAACTGTAGATATTGAGTATAATCTTGTGCCTAAGAGTAATGATCAGCTTAATATGTCTATTGGTTGGAGTCAGACAGGACTTATCGGTTCGGTTGGCTTTACTTTCTCAAACTTCTCTATTAAAAACCTCTTCCACCCAAAGATGTATAAGGGTATTATACCTCAGGGAGAGAACCAAAAGCTATCAATAAATGCTCAAACAAATGCCAAATACTATAATCAAGTAAGTATTTCGTTTAGTGATCCTTGGTTTGGAGGTAAGCGTCCTAATCTATTTTCTGTTAGTGCCTCTTATTCTCATACAACAGCCATTGACCAGCGTTACTACAATAGTCAGATGAATCAGGTAATGATGAATAATCCTTATGGTTATGGAGGTTATGGTTATGGAGGATACGGTGGTTATGGTGGCTATGGAGGTCGTTATGGACGTGGAGGATATGGCTATGGAGGGCAGAGTGGTCTCTATGAAAGTGCTTATGACTCAAGTAAGAGCTTGACTATGTTCCGCTTTTCTATTGGTAATGGTCGTCGCTTGAACTGGCCTGATAATTGGTTCCAAATTTATGCTTCATTGAATTATACACACTATCGTCTTAATAACTGGATTTATAATACCTTTGGTAACTTCCATGATGGTAGTGCGAATGATATTAACTTAGGTATATCTATTGAACGTAAGTCTACCGATAATCCTATTTATACACGTCAAGGCTCTGAGTTTAGTCTTTCGTTAGATATTACGCCTCCTTATTCTCTCTTTGATAAGACAGATTATAGCGATCCATCAATGACGGATAAGCAACGTTATAAGTTCTTGGAATATCATAAGTGGCGTTATGCAGGAAAAGTTTACCTACCTCTCCTTAACCCAATGACAGTTAAGCGTACGCCAGTCCTAATGGCTAAGGTAGAAGGTGGTATCATCGGAACATTCAATAAGCATCGTCGTTCTCCTTTCGGCACTTATTATATGGGTGGTGATATGATGTCTGCTGGTATGGGTTACATGAATGAAACAATTGGTCTTAGAGGTTATAAGAATGGTTCTATTGCAGGAGCAAACTATGACTATGCTTATTCTTATTTCCGCACAGCTATGGAGCTTCGTTATCCACTTATTTTTGAACAGTCAACGACAGTTTGGGTGCTTGGCTTCCTTGAGGCAGGTAATGCTTGGAACAATATAAGTGAATATAATCCGTTTGATATTAAACGTTCTGCAGGTGTTGGACTTCGTATCATGTTGCCTATGGTAGGGCTTCTTGGTATTGACTGGGGTTATGGTTTCGACCACCCAAATCCATTTACTCGTGAGCGTGGAGGAAGTAATATCCACTTTGTCTTAGGACGTGATATTTAGTACGAACACAAAAAGAATTTAGGATTATGAGAAAAGTAATTTTAAGCCTAATAGCTCTATTTAGTCTTGCTGTAGTTTCTCTTTCAGCACAGAAAGTCGCTCTCGTAGATATGCAATATATCTTGGGCAAGATACCTGCTTATCAGATGATGAATAAGCAACTTGAGAGTTTATCTGGAAAGTGGCAGAAGGAAGTTAAGAAGATTGAGACAGAAGCTCAAGGTCTATATGAAAAGTATCAGAAGGAGCGTGTTTTCCTATCCGATGAACAGAAGAAGGCTAAGGAAGAAGATATTGTAGCTAAGGAAAAAGAAGCTTATGATTTGAAACATAAGTATTTCGGTCCCAAGGGTGAACTTTTCAAGAAACGTGAGGAATTGATGAAACCTATCCGTCAAGAGGTTTGGAAGAGCCTTAAGAACTTAGCTAATAAGCGTGGCTATCAGATTATCATAGACAAGGAGACAAGTAAGATTGTTTATGCAGACCCTGTGGTTGATTTAAGCAAACAGGTCCTTGATGATATGGGATTTGAATAGTCAGATCTTATAATAAAGAATATATATTTACTAAATAAAGAAAAAGAAATTATGAGAAAATTATTGATGTCTTTGCTTTTAGCTTTGCCGCTTACTTTGATGGCTCAGCAGAAAATTGCTATTGTGAACTCACAAGAGGTAATGATGGAAATGTCTGAAGTGAAAGCAGTAGAGAAGAAGATGCAAGATCTTGGTAAGAAGTATGAAGCTGACATTCAGAGCATGCAACAGGAACTTCAGAAGAAGTCTGAGACCTTTTTTAAGGAAAAGGATACAATGCTTGAGGCTATTCGTAACCGTCGTCAACAAGAGCTGCAAGACATGCAACTTCGTATTCAGCAGTCGATCCAAGCTATGCGTGAAGACATTCAGCAGCAACAGCAGAAACTTCTTGCTCCTATTCAAGCAAAGGTTTCAAAAGAACTAAAGAAACTTGCAGATGCAGAAGGCTGTACTTACGTTATGGAAGCTGGTATGATGCTTCACACAGGTAACGGAGCTATTGATCTTACTGCTAAGCTAAAGAAGGCTCTTGGTATCAAGGCAAGCCCTAAGAAGTAGTATTTCTTATAAGCTAATTGCGGTATTCTTAGGAATACTAAGCATCTAAAATCATTGTATTGATTTACGAAATAGGCAGTATCAAAGAGTTGATTTGGTGCTGCCTATTTTTTTAATGCCTATGTCCTCTCTATTTTAATACCCACAAGGGTAGCGAAGATTACCTACGTTGGTAGAAAATTAGCCTATAGGGTAGCGAAAATTAGGCTATAGGGTAGCAAAAATTACCCTATAGGGTAACAAAGCTTAGGCTATAGGGTAGCGAAACTTAGGCTATAGCCTATCAAATAGGCATTATATAGTTCATTAAATTATCATTATTAAAAATTATATGACGAAGTTATGAAGTATTTAATTGTTGGGCTTGGTAATATTGGTGCTGAGTATGAGCATACGCGTCATAATATAGGTTTTGATATAGTATCAGTTCTGGCTGATGAGTTAGGATCTAAGTTTGAAACGAAACGTTATGGGGATGTTGCAAAAGTAAGGGTAAAGAATGCAGAACTGATCTTACTTAAGCCTTCTACTTATATGAACCTTAGCGGAGAGGCTGTCCGTTATTGGATGGGCATTGAGAAAATTACGATGGATAGGGTTTTGGTGCTGGTTGATGACTTGGCTTTACCATTTGGGACGCTTAGGTTCAAGCCCAAAGGGAGTGATGCTGGGCATAATGGTCTGAAGAATATTGCTCTGTTGCTACAGTCTCAGAATTATGCTCGTCTTCGCTTTGGCTTAGGGAACAATTATCCCCAAGGTCGGCAAATTGACTTTGTCTTAGGACACTTTACTCCTGAAGAAGAGCTGGAGTTAGGGGCTATTATCTTACGAGCAATTGAGATGATTAAGTCCTTTGCTCTACAGGGTGTACAGCGTACGATGAACCAGTTTAATTAGTCATATCCATAAAGATGCTTAGAGCTAAATATATAGTTCTCATTACAATCATATTTTCCTTCTTTTTGTCAGATCTTAGCGGACAAGTTAAAGTTGGAGCAGATAGGCTTGACTTATTATTACCTATGCTTGAGGGACAGAGGGTTGGCATCATGGCTAATCAGACATCAATTTTATCTGCAGATAAGACGCATTTAGTTGATACTTTAGTTGCCTTAGGAGTTGATATTAAGAAGATTTTTGTTCCAGAGCATGGTTTCAGGGGAGCTGTTGATGCTGGGAAGTATGTCAAGAATAGCTACGATGTAAAGACTGGCTTGCCTATTGTTAGCTTGTACGGACGACATAAGCGACCCAAAAGACAAGACTTGAAGGATATTGACCTTATCGTTTTTGATTTGCAAGATGTAGGTACACGTTTCTATACTTATATAAGCTCCATGCACTATATAATGGAGGCTGTTGCAGAGCAGGACAAAAAGCTCATTATCTGTGATCGTCCTAATCCGAATGACTTTGTTGACGGTCCTATTCGTCAAAATAATTGTAAGTCTTTTATTAGTCTACATAAAATTCCCTTACTTCACGGTTTGACGGTTGGCGAACTTGCTTTGATGATTAACGGAGAGGGCTGGCTAAGAAATAAGAATGCCTGTGATATTAGCATCGTGCCTATTGAAGGCTGGGTACATGGTCAGCCTTATGAACTACCTATTGAGCCAAGCCCTAACCTAAGAGATATGCAAGCAGTTCGTCTTTACCCTACGATTTGTCTCTTTGAGCCAACGATAATGAGCCTTGGTCGTGGTACAGATAAGCCTTTTAAAGTTTTGGGTTATCCTAAGCGAGCTTTTGGAAAATACCGTTTTCGTCCGCATAGCATTAAAGGGCAGGCGATGAAACCCAAGCTAAAAGGAAAACTCTGCTACGGTATTAACCTGTCTTCGCCTGATAGCTTGCCAGAGCAAAGTCTCTCTCTAAGGTGGCTTATCTATTATCATAACTTAGCTAAGAATAAAGGTTTGAGTTTGATTAAAGACCATAGAACATTTGATCTTTTAGCAGGAAGTAAAAAGCTTCGTTATCAGATAGAAAGAGGTATGAAGGAGAAGGAAATTCGTCTTACATGGCAGCAGGACTTGGAGGACTATAAAATTATGCGAAGTAAGTATTTGATTTATTCAAGTAAAGCAGATAGCCTTAGAACAGCAGACAATGATGAATAAAGCCTATTATTACATCTCCGATTCCAACGATCCTTATTATAACATATCCTTAGAGTACTATCTCTATGAGACTTGTAGAGATATTGATAATCTTTACTTTTTTTGGGTTAATAGACCTTCTATATTTATGGGACGTTATCAATATGCCCAAGCAGAATGTGATCTTGCTTATTTACAAAGTGAGGGGATTAACTTACTTAGACGTAAGTCTGGTGGAGGTACTGTCTATCATGATCTTGGGAATCTAAATTATACTTGTATCAAAAACCTAAGTAATAAGGGCGATAGCTTTGACTTAAAGAGTTTTCCTCAGCCTATCGTTAGAGCCATGGCTAAGCATGGGCTTGACTTAGAGCTATCTCCTCGTGGAGACCTGCGTTATAAGGGGCTAAAGTTTGGCGGATCGGCAGAAGCTATGCGTCGTGGACGTATGCTCTATCACATGTCTTTACTTTTTGATGCAGACTTAGATGTTTTGGAGCGTTGTCTTAGAGTGGAGCAAGGAAAGGAGTTTACTTCTCGTGTAGCTTCTGTTCGCTCAAAGGTTTGCAATATTAAAGAAACCTTAAATAATGATTCAATAAATACGATTGAAGAGTTTCAGAAGGAATTATTGGAAAGTATAAGCCTTGGTTATGAGTCTTTGGAGAAATTAGAACTGCCCTTGGGAGCAAGTAGGCAGATAGACTTTTTTAGAGAAGATATTTTTTCTAATGAAGAATGGATTTTCTCAGAAGTGGGTAAGAAGAAAGTTAGGTAATGCGTAGTTCTTGGATTGATTTCTCTGCTTTTCTGAAACGTTATTTTCCAGAAGGGAAGGTGCAGAAGATAACGCTTACGGCTGGTTTTACTTGCCCAACGAGAGATGGTTCTCGTGGTAAGGGTGGCTGTACTTATTGTAATGTTAAGAGTTTTAGTCCTGCCTTTGGAATACGAGAGAAAAGTATAACAGAACAACTTAATGAAGGGATCGCCTTTTTCTCTCGTAAGTATAAAGAAATGAATTATTTGGCTTACTTCCAATCCTATACTAATACCTATGCCTCAGTTGAAGACTGCATCAGGAAATATGAAGAAGCTATAGCTCATGAGCAGGTTGTTGGTTTGATTATAGGTACACGTCCTGACTGTATGCCAGATTCTTTGCTTGCTTATCTTAGAGAACTTAGTAAGAAGACCTTTGTATTGGTAGAATATGGGGTGGAAAGTACGCTTGACAGAACCTTAGCACGTATTCAGCGAGGACATAGTTTCCAAGAAAGTATTGATACGATTATGCGAACACATGCTGCAGGGCTATTGACAGGGGCTCATATAATCTTGGGGCTACCGAGCGAGAGTAGGGAAGAGATACTCAGTCATGCTGGAAGAATATCTGAACTGCCTATTTGTACGCTTAAGATTCATCAGCTACAGATTCTGAAAGGGACTATTATGGCTCGAGAGTATCTGACAAATCCGGAGGAGTTTCATCTATTTAATGAAGAGGAATATATTGATCTTTGCTTAGACTTCTTAGAGCTACTCCGTGAAGATATTGTTATTGAACGTTTCGTGTCTCAATCTCCTCGTGAAATGTTACTTGCTCCTCGTTGGGGTTGGAAGAACTATCAGTTTACAGAAAAAATAAGGCAAGGCTTAGCTTTAAGACAGGGTAAATAGTAGCTATAGAAAAGATAAAGTTCAAAAGAAAGCATACTAAAATTAGCTATCTTTGTAATATGATTGAAGAAGAACTAATAAAAAAACATTTAGATAAAGAAATATTTCATCTTATCGGAGAGGAAGCTGATAAGTTGGGGCTTGAGACTTATGTAGTTGGTGGTTTTGTCCGTGATATAATCTTACGAAGAGAAAGTAAGGATATAGATGTCGTATCTGTTGGCAAGGGGATAGATCTTGCTCAGGCGGTAGCTCGTTGCCTTGGACGAGGGGCTAATCTCTCTATTTTTGCTCGCTTCGGTACAGCACAGGTTAAGAAAGGGGATTTAGAGGTCGAATTTGTTGGGGCGAGGAAGGAAAGCTATCAGGAGGATAGTCGTAAACCTTTTGTAGAAGACGGTACGCTTGAGGAAGACCAAGAGCGTCGTGATTTTACAATCAATGCCATGGCAATTTGCCTTAATGAGGAGCGTTATGGCGAACTAATTGACCCATTTGGAGGACTTGACGATATTGACGCCCTTAGTATCCGTACGCCTCTTGATGCAGACATAACCTTTAGCGACGACCCTCTAAGAATGATGAGGGCTATTCGATTTGCCTCTCAGCTTGGTTTCTTTATTGAGCCAGAGACCTTTGCAGCTATCGCTCGTAACGCTCATCGTATCGAAATCATCTCGGCAGAACGAATAACAGTTGAACTAAATAAGATACTCCTTTCTCCTCGTCCATCAATAGGCTTAGAGTTGTTTGAGCAAACGGGGCTTATGGAACTTGTTTTTCCAGAACTACTTGCTCTAAAAGGAGCTGAAACGAAGGACGGCGTAGGGCATAAAGATAACTTAACACATACTTATAAGGTTGTAGATAATCTTGCCGCAGTGCTAAACAAAGAGGAGCGTCAAGAGAAACACCTTTGGCTACTGTGGGGGGCTTTGCTGCATGATATTGCTAAGCCTCGTACCAAGCGTTTTGACAAGCGTCTTGGCTGGACTTTCCATAATCATAATTATCTTGGGGCGAAGATGGTTCCTAAGATATTCCGCCGTCTAAGGTTGCCTATGGACAGTAAGATGAAGTATGTTCAGAAATTAGTAGAGCTACATATGAGACCTGCTTCTCTTGTTGATGAAGGGGTTAGTGATTCGGCGGTACGACGTTTGTTATTTGATGCTGGGGAGGATATAGAGGACTTGATGAAACTTGTCGAGGCAGATATTACAAGTAAAAATCCAATGCGGGTACGTAAATATTTGGATAACTATAGCCATGTACGTCAGAAGCTAAAGGATATTGAGGAGAAAGACCGTATTCGCTCCTTCCAACCTCCTGTCGATGGAGCTTTAATCATGAAGACTTTTAACCTAAAACCTTGTCGTGAGATAGGGCTAATCAAAGATGCAATCAAAGATGCCATTCTTGATGGACTTATTCCGAATGAATATGATGCAGCCTTTGCCTTCATGCTCAAGGTTGCTACTGATTATGGTCTAAAGCCAGTAGACTAAGGTTTGCAATAATAAGACCTATCTTTAGCCAGTTCGTAAACTTAGTAAGTAGCCATAAGTTATTGGAAGCCCTTATTTAGGTTTATCAGGAAAGCAATGTATGTCTATGTTGAAATACAAGATTGTTACGAAAAAAGCAACTTAGATACCTAAGACTTTATTCTTGGAGACTTTGGCAACGTAATCTTTAAGATAGTTAGGCGTCCAGTAGGCAAGATTTACAAAAGCTTTTTCTTCATATCGTTTGAGAGCTAAGTCTAACATATAATCTGCCTTAGGAGTGAAGTCTCCATTTATTATCAATTTCTTAATGCCAAGATTTGTATCCCACAGGTCTTGGCATTTTTTTGCTCCATTACCAAATATATGGATCTCATTATCTTTCATTTCGGAGTAGGGAAGCACCTCATTTGTTAGGATAATAGCTCCCTCTTGTGTGCAAGCTTTTAAGTGTTTGTCATAGAGAGCAGAATAAACCTCCATACGCCTCGCATCAATCATAGGAATGAAAAAGGTATCTGTTTCTTCTGATAGATTATGCTCTTTGCTATAGCCATGAGCCATCATTTCTAAAGTCGAGATCGCAATTAGAGGAAGTCCCAAACCATGAGCTAAGCCTTTCGATAGAGAAGAACCTATACGTAGACCTGTATAGCTCCCTGGTCCAGAACTGATGACAATCGCACTTAGTTTAAGCCCTCTTGCCTTGCTTTCTTTGAGGACTTCATCTATAACAGGGGGTAGAATTGCGGCATGCTGAGCCTTCTCTGGTTGAAAATGATGACTTATTATTATTTCAGTTCCAAGGCTTAGGGCTACATTACATACGGATGTTGAGGTGTCCAACATCAATAGGCATATTTTATCTTTATCTGTTTTATTCATCTTCTCTATTTCTTGAATTTATTGCTTATACAAAGGTACTTTTTTTTAATCATTTAGTATATGTCAAATAATTATCGTATTTTTGTCCTCGGTAAGATGAATATGGTCTTCATTTAATAGATCAAACTTTCTTTTAATCTTACTAATACATTAAATTATTTTTACGACCTCATAAGATTCCTCATTTAAGGTCTACTTGTGTTTGGAGTATTGTGGGTGAGCTTGACAAAATAATTTAGATAGAAGGAAAAGTATATACAAATAAATATATATAGTGAATAAAGAAAAGATAACTTCGGACGAATTAAATGTAGAGATAGAACTGCCTAAAAGAAAAAGAGGCCGTCCAAGTAAAGCAGATTTAGAAGCAAGACGTAGGGCTATTGAAGAGGCTGAAGCTCGCTTAGCTCAACTAAATCAAGAGCAGAGTATAGGCTCAAAGGCTACAGAGAAGACTGAAAACTCTAAGAGTCTTTTAAGAGATGTTTTTGATGATAATACACAGTCTAAGAAAGAAGTAAAGGTAGAAGCTAAATCTCCTATCAAGATGAGTTTTCGACACAAAGATTCTAAAACAGTATTAGATAGTGTCGTTTCAGAAGTTATCTTGCCTGATACAGGGAAGATTAAAACACAAAAGCAGGAGGAAAAGCCAAAGGTTAAAGTACCTGTACAAAATAATAAATCATCTAATGATTTCTATTCTTTTGATGACTTGTTAGAGGCTGAGGGTGTCCTTGAGATTATGCCTGATGGTTATGGTTTCTTACGTTCTGCAGATTATAATTACCTATCATCTCCTGATGATGTTTACCTCTCTCCTCAACAAATTAAGAAGTGGAGTTTAAGGGCTGGAGACTGTGTTAAAGGAACTATAGCCCCTCCGAGGGATAATGAAAAGTATTTTCCCTTCGACAAGTTGATAAGGATCAATGGCTGTAGCCATGAGGCTATGCGAGATCGTATCCCTTTCGAACATCTAACTCCCCTTTTTCCTGATGAACGCTTCAAACTTGAAGCAGAAAGGAATCCAAAGGTTCATGATAAGACGGCTATGCGTATTGTAGATTTATTTACTCCGATAGGTAAAGGACAGCGTGGACTTATAGTCGCTCAACCTAAGACGGGTAAAACAATGCTCCTGAAGGATATCGCTAATACAATTGCATCTAATCATCCAGAGGTATATATGATCATTTTGCTTATTGATGAGCGTCCAGAGGAAGTTACGGATATGGCAAAGAGTGTAGATGCTGAAGTTATCGCTTCAACCTTTGATGAACCTGCAGAAAGACATGTGCGTATTGCAGAGATTGTCCTTAACAAAGCTAAGCGTTTGGTGGAAAGTGGACAAGATGTTGTCATCTTATTAGACTCTATTACGCGTCTTGCTCGTGCTTATAATACGGTTCAACCTGCATCTGGTAAAGTCCTTTCTGGTGGTGTTGATGCAAATGCCCTACAGAAACCTAAGAGATTCTTTGGTGCTGCTCGTAATATTGAACGAGGCGGAAGCTTAACAATTCTTGCTACAGCCCTTCAGGAAACTGGTTCTAAAATGGACGATGTTATCTTTGAAGAATTTAAGGGAACAGGTAACATGGAGCTACAGCTTGATCGTCGTTTGGCTAATAAGCGTACCTATCCAGCTATTGACCTTGTGGCAAGTAGTACACGTCGTGATGACTTATTGATTAAGGACGATACAATTGAGAAGAGAATGTGGCATGTGCGTCGTTTCCTTTCAGAGATGAATCCAGTCGAAGCAATGGAGAGCCTGAAGAAATACCTGCATAATACAAGTACTTTTGAGGAGTTCTTTGCTAATGTAAATAGTTAGTTCTGCTATTTTAAGCTTTGTTTAAGTAGATTTTTTTATTATCTTTGCAGAGCAAAAGAAAGGACTGGTTGGGTAGCTCAGCTGGATAGAGCAATAGCCTTCTAAGCTATCGGTCCTGGGTTCGAATCCCAGCCCAATCACTTTTGGAGGGTGTGTCAGAACGGCACACCCTCTTTTAGTTTTTCATAATAGGATAAACTACAAGGCACTGAAAGTGAGGAAGAAGGGAATATCCTAAAGTATATGAACAAGTCCGAATCTTGAAAGTAACGCAGTAATTTGCCTATTATGACACACGTTCTTTTTATTTCTGTATTTTTGTAATAGAGAGACTTATTTAGATAAAATAAATATTATGGCTTATGTTCATTTGATAACAGGAGGCGAACGTTCTGGTAAAAGTACTTATGCGGAGAAACTGGCTCTACAGAACTCTGATAATCCCATCTATGTGGCGACAGCTCGAGTTTGGGACGAGGAGTTTGCTGAGCGTATAAGACTACATCAAAAGAGACGTGGAGCCTGTTGGGAGAATATAGAAGAAAAAAAATACCTATCTAAACATAACTATGTAGGGCGAACTGTCCTAATTGACTGTGTTACTTTGTGGGCAACTAACTTTTTCTTTGATAATGATAGTGATTTAGATGATAGTTTGACAGCCTTGCAAGATGAGTTTGATGAACTTCTGAAGCAAGATGCTCATTTTATCATTGTTACAAATGAAATAGGTTTAGGAGGAGTTTCTACAAATGCCATTCAAAGGCGTTTTACTGATCTGCAAGGTTGGTTTAATCAGTATATTGCCAAGTATGCTAATCAAGTAACCTTGATGGTTTGCGGTATCCCTATGAAAGTTAAATAAAGAGAAATAAAGAAAAGATATATGAGGCAGTTTAATATAAAAAAACTTGATGAATCTTGGAGAGCAAAAACTCTTGAGAAGCTTAATAATATTGCTAAACCAAAGGGATCTTTGGGGCGTTTAGAAGAACTTGCTCTGCAGTTATCCATGATTCAAGAGACTTTAAGCCCTCAACTTTGTAAGCCTTGTAATATCGTTTTCTGTGCAGATCATGGTATTGCAGAGGAGAAAATTAGCCAAAGTCCTAAAGCTGTAACTTGGCAGGTTATTTTTAATATGCTAAGTGGTGGGGCTGGTATATCTTTTCTTTGTCGTCAGCATGCTGTAAAGCTTAAGATTGTAGATGTTGGTGTTGATTATGACTTTGGGGAAATTGAGGGCTTAATTGATAGAAAGATTAGGTGTGGAACTCGTAACTATCTCTATGAAGCAGCTATGACAGAAGAAGAACTTGATAAAGCTCTCAGAGTAGGGGAGGACTGTGTAACAGCTGCTTTTGAAGAGGGGACTAATGTTATTAGTTTTGGTGAAATGGGCATCACAAATACGGCAGCTTCTTCGATGTTTATGACATTGCTGACAGGTTTGCCTCTTAAAGAGTGTGTTGGGCGAGGTAGTGGTTTAGATGATAATGGCTTGGAGCATCGTTATCAAATACTTAGTCAGGCATTGCAGAACTATAAGGGGACGATCGCTCCTTTAGAAGTCTTATCTTATTTTGGGGGCTATGAGATGGCTGCTACCGTTGGGGCTATGCTTAGGGCAGCAGAACTGAGATTGCTAATTTTAATTGATGGCTTTATCATGACAGCTTGTCTGCTCTTGGCAAGCAAACTTTATCCTTTAATTATGCAGTATGTAGTTTTTGCTCATCAAAGTGATGAACAGGGGCATAAGAAATTACTTGACTATCTTAAGGCTAAACCCTTGCTTAATTTAGATCTTCGCCTTGGTGAAGGGACTGGGGCTATCTGTGCTTATCCACTTGTGCAGTCGGCGGTGCTTATGATGAACGAGATGGCAAGCTTTGAAGATAGCCGTCTGACTAAATACTTTGATTAAGATGATAAAACAACTTAGGAGTTTCGTTGCAGCTCTTTCTCTTTTTACTCGTTTACCTTTTTGGCGAATTATTCCAGACTTAAGGAAGGAAGACTATCAAGATGCTATGTCTTTTTGGTCCTTTGTTGGTTTATTTACGGGATCTACTTTGGCTGTGAGTTTTTATTTGTTAGTACAGGTTTTTAGCCCTATGTTGGCAATTATTTTGGCTCTTGCCCTCAGAATATTCTTGACAGGAGCTTTTCATGAGGACGGATTGGGAGATTTCTTTGATGGCTTTGGAGCAGGAGGAGGTAAAGAACGTATCTTAGCTATTATGAAAGATAGTCATATTGGGGCTTATGCTGTCTTGGCTTATATTTTTTACTATCTAACTTATGTCAATGTTTTCAGTGAACTGCCGATAGAAAGGCTTGGTCTTTTGATTGTACCTCTTATTATTTTAGGAGATATGTATGCTAAGTTATTAGCCTCTTTACAGGTCTTCTTCTTACCTTATGCTCGTGATGAGCAAAGTTCTAAGCTTAGGCTTGTCTATAAAAAGCCAGCTTATTTTCCGCTAATTCTATCAAGTCTCATTATTATAGGCTTGACACTTGCTTTCTTCTCTTGGACTTTTATTCTTTGCTTACTTCTACCTCTTCTACTTGCTTTTTCTCTGATACTCTACATTAGGTCAAAGATAGATGGTTATACAGGGGATACATGTGGGGCAATATTTATGCTCACTGAATTAAGCTTTCTTATCTCTCTCTTACTTTACTTTTGTTAAAAGCATACTTGACTTAGAATAGGGTATTATAATTTTCCAGTTTCACACTGAAGAAACTCCAGTCTCACGTATATTAAACTATAGTCTCATCAGTGTGAAACTCTTGTCTTAGTCCATTTATTTATAAATTTGGCATTATCTTTGCTCCTTGTTACGCAGAAAATTTATTTATAGAAAGATAATTCACAAGATATAATAATAAGGTATAAAGCTATATGAAGACAAAGGACGATGAAAAGTTGTCAGAAGATCAAGAACAGAATCTTAATCAGGAGGTAACTTCTGAGACTACTACTGAAGAAAAGGCAGAAGAATCTGACAATTCGGCAGATACAGAAGAGAAGAAAGAAGAAACTCTCGAGACTAAATACGAGCGTCTTAATGATACGCATCTTCGCCTAATGGCAGAATATGATAACTATCGTAAACGTACCCTTAAGGAGAAGAGTGAACTTATTCGTAATGGAGGAGAGAAAACCTTAAAAGATTTGTTACCTGTACTTGATGACCTTGATATTGCGATTTTAAATATTGAGAAGGCTGAAGACCTTGTTTCAGTGGTAGAGGGGGTTAAGTTGATTCATAATAAGTTACTTGACTTCCTTAAGCGTCAAGGTGTAGAAGCAATAGTAACAGAAGGAGAGGCTTTTGATGATGAACTACATGAGGCAATTGCAACTTTTCCAGCTCAGGAAGAAGAACAAAAAGGTAAGATAATTGATTGCGTTAAGAAGGGGTACAAACTAAATGACAAGGTAATGCGTCACGCAAGTGTCGTAGTCGGTCAATAAAGTAGACATAGATTATGGCAAATAAAAGAGACTATTATGAGGTACTGGGCGTTGATAAGTCAGCAGATGAGGCAACGCTAAAAAAAGCATACCGTAAGTTAGCTATTAAGTACCACCCAGATAAGAATCCAGGAGATAAAGAGGCTGAAGAGAAGTTCAAAGAAGTAGCTGAAGCTTATGACGTCCTTAGTGATCCACAGAAACGTTCTCGCTATGATCAGTTTGGACATGCAGGGTTAGGTGGAGCATCTGGAGGAGGTGGTTATGGCGGAATGAATATGGAAGATATATTCAGCCGTTTTGGAGACCTCTTCGGCGAAGGCTTTGGTGGTTTTGGAGGCTTTGGAGGCGGTGGACGTCAGCAGCGTCAAAAGGGAACAAATCTTAGAGCAAGAGTTAAGCTATCCCTTTCAGAAATTGAGCAGGGAGTAGAGAAGAAACTTAAGCTAAAGAAGCATATCAGCTGTTCTTCCTGTCGTGGTAATGGTACGACAAGTAATGATGGTAAGCGAAGTTGCTCTACTTGTCATGGTCAAGGTTATGTTATGCAGGTTCAGAATACCTTGTTTGGAGCTATGCAGACACAGAATGTCTGTCCTACATGTCAAGGACAAGGCGAAGTAATTACGAAACCTTGTAGTTCTTGTCAAGGGAAAGGTATTACCGTTGGCGAAGAGCTGGTAAGTTTCCGTATCCCTGCAGGAGTAGAGGAAGGTATGCAAATGACTGTTAGAGGTAAAGGAAATGCTGCACCATTTGGCGGAGTGAATGGAGATCTCCTTGTTGTTATTCAGGAGGAGGAAGATCCAAACTTAATACGTAATGGTAATGATGTCATCTATAACCTTCTTATATCTGTAACAGAAGCAGCTATCGGAACGAGTGTTGAAGTGCCGATGATACAAGGTAAGGCAAAACTTCGCATCGAGGCTGGGACACAACCTGGTAAGATACTTCGCCTCAGAGGAAAGGGGCTTCCTGAAGTTAATGGTTATGGTCGAGGAGATCTCTTGGTTAATGTGAATGTTTATATTCCTAAGACATTAACTAATGAAGAAAAGACTACTTTAGAGACTTTAGCAAAGTCTGAGAACTTCAAAGCTGATGAGCAGACGCGTAAGGAAATTGATAAACAATATCGTCAGCGTATCTTCGACTAAGGCTGTAGATTATTAGAGAAACATAACAAAAGAGAGTGTGTCAAAAGGCACACTCTCTTTTGTTGCTATAGCTGCAAATCCTATCGTATAGCTACGAATCCTATCGCTATTTGAAGAAAAAAAAGTGCCTAATAGGATAGAGGCATTTAGCTAGCCTTCCGTAGGCATATGCCTAGCAAACCGTAGGCATATGCTTAGCAAATCATAGGCATATGCTTAGCAATCCTTAGGCATATGCCTACGGGGAGCTTAGTGTTTATGTATTTTAGGATAGTGCATATTTTACTTGTGTTGAGGTATAAAGTTATTTGCACTTTATTTATTATGAAACGATTAAAGAGGGCGTGCCGTTTGACACATCCTCTTTTTGCATATACATAGTAAGTCTAATGCTTGACCTCTAACTTCATCGTTTTATTGCCAGCCTTCACGAGGTAAAGCCCCTCTGCTAATTGCCTTACATCAAGGTCAAGCGAACCGCTGGCGTCAGCCTTGCCTCTTAGCACACAAACACCAGCCATTGAATAGACCTCAACCTCTGCCTGTGGCTCTAAGCCTTTCAGACTGACAAAGTCTGTCGCTGGATTAGGATAGCAAGCAAACCTTACAATAAAAGACTTCTCCTCCTTAATATCCTTACCATCCACAAGCAAGCCAACTAAACGACTACCTGCTGGAACTTTGACTTCAACACGAATACGGGTACATTCCAGTATCAAGTGCAACGGCTAAGACAAATTTATCTGAAATCTTTCAAATGGTGTATAGAAATTAAGTTTTTTACTCGTTGGTATTTCTAAATTAGTTAATAGATTATTAAAACAATATACTTCAACCAAATCCATATTTTGTGATAGGTCTAAACTACTTAGTTGGTTATCATAACACTTCAACTTTGTTAATGCGGTATTCTTGGAAATATCTAAACTACTTAGTTGGTTATCATAACAGTTCAACGTTGTTAATACGGTATTCTTGGAAATATCTAAACTACTTAGTTGGTTATCATAACAGTTCAACGTTGTTAATGCGGTATTCTTGGAAATATCTAAACTACTTAGTTGGTTATCATAACAGTTCAACGTTGTTAATGCCGTACATCCAGAAACATCTAAACTGCTTAGTTGGTTACCCCCACAATCCAACTCCGTTAATGCCGTACAACCGGAAACATCTAAACTGCTTAGTTGGTTATCAGAACAGTTCAATTCAGTAACCTTCCCTCGTATTTTGATTGTCTGCGACGTAAGTGTGTACCCTTTCTTATCCCACCCAGATGATGATGTCTGAAAAGCTTCTTTAACGCCTTCAATAGTAATATCCCCTTCTCCTACAATAGCCAAGTAAATTTGTTCGCCAACGTTCTTAGTCGTCGTCATCGTGATGACCTGTGCTGAGAGTTGTGAGAGGGCTGTCAGCATTAGCACAGCGAATAGCCCTAATTGTTGTAATTTTCTTTTCATATACTTATATATATATTGTGTTACTTATTACGTTCATTATTGATAGACTGAATGAAGTCTGTAT
>PDWI01001897.1_pt1 | contig 32439 bp, 19 predicted proteins | sample 1430891 | NCBI WGS metagenome assembly PDWI01 (sample SAMN01162508, study PRJNA174530) | Oral metagenome, whole genome shotgun sequencing project. | biome: Marine environment; feature: Marine mammal; material: Swab sample of the gingival sulcus; isolation source: swab sample of gingival sulcus... | reverse complement strand
AGCGATGGAGATGCGACCTTCAAATTCTTTGTCGCCGATGTAGTTCACATTGATGCCCGTGGCTTCTTCAAAAGCAGCTATGGATTCCATGAAGAGAACGTCATCAGGATTGGTGAAAGGGCCGTCTACAATAACTGTTGTGCCCGCGAAATCACCATTGAGGGCTTGTTCGAGGAACCCGCCAGGCATGACAGCAAAGGGTACCTCTGCCATTTCTGCGGTAGGCTCTTCTGTTTCAGCTTCTTCAGCAGGCTCTTCAACAACTTCAGCTGGTTCTTCGGCAGCTTCGGCCGGTTCTTCGGCAGCTTCGGCCGGTTCTTCGGCAACTTCAGCTGGTTCTTCAACAACTTCAGCTGGTTCTTCTGTGGTGCTACCGCCACAGGCTGCTAAGGCCATGGCGAATACCAGTAATAAACTTAAGAGAATCCAAAATTTTCGGTTTTTCATTATTTTTCTTATCCTCCAAGGATTATGTTTTATCCTTATGATTAAAATGTGCGATTTTCAATCGCAGCAAAAATTTGCAGCAATGTTGGCTTGGTCTTGCCAATTTTTTTACAATGACTTTTCTTTTGCGATAACCACCTCCTTATAATTGGATGTATGTTTACTTGATAAAGATTATTAATTGCTATGTGTGCATCCATAGATAAGTGACGGAAGAGATGGATGCGCTTCAAGTGACCTCTGCCCAGAAGGAACGGGGAGTAATTTTTAGACGGTCACTATGAATGGTCTGAAACAGCTTTTGGTGGTGCAGTCGTATCTCTGAGCATCAGTTTAGTGGGCAATGAGATCTCGACGGGAGGTTTCAAGGGGGCTGCCATCCTCTCAAATAGTAGTTTGCAGCCACGCACCCCGGATTCATACAAAGCTTGTCTTATTGTTGTTATTCTTAGGTATTCGGCGGCTTCAATATTGTCAAAACCGATAACTGATAAGGAACCAGGGACATCAATGCCCATTTCCCGGGCGGTTTCTAAGATGCCTACGGCCTGGGTGTCACTGTAGGCAAATATGGCGGTTGGTGGGTCTGGTAAGGTGAGTAAGGTTTGTGCCATTTGCTGGGCTTCAGAACGGCCGTGAGACCCTTGTTGATGGTAGTCTGGATTAAATGGTATTGAGGCATTGGCTAATGCATTTTTGTACCCACGAAAACGATCTCGGACGGGGGAGTTGAATGGATTTTCCAGGTAATCGCTAATAAATCCTATCTTTTTATGGCCTAAATCTATTAAATGTTTTGTTGCCTGGTAGCCTCCAATCACATTATCCACGATGACTCGACTGAGTTGTTTATGATAAGCGTCGATTAAAACGGTGGGGATTTGCTCTTTGATGATTTGAGAAACGTCATTATCACCAGGATTTAGTGAAACAAGGAGGAGGCCATCAACCATGTGGCGACGAGGTCCGTTTCTTAAAAAATCATCTCGTTTTTCTTCTCGTTCCACATCAAATAGGACGAGATCATATTCACTCTCTGCAATGATGGAGACGACACCTTGTAAGCGGCGGACAACGGAAGGATTGGTGAAGTAAGGGACAATAGCACCAATAACCATTGTTTTCCCTCTTGATAGGCGGCGGGCAGCAGGATTGGGGGTATATTTGAGTTCTGTAATGGCGTCTAGGACTTTTTGGCGTGTGTTTTCACTTACAGAGGTGCTACTGTTCAGCACTCTGGAAACGGTTCCAACGCCCACGCCAGCTTTTTTGGCGACATCTCGGATGGTGACAGTGGTCACACTTTTTCTCCTCACTCCTGTACAATGGAACTTTGGTGGCATACATCGGAACTACCCAAATGGAACCGGTTCCATTTGGGCATACTATACATGAGCGGGGAGAGTGTGTCAAGGATGGATTTTATTTTGCTAATCTGGTGAACTTTGTCTGTGTCTAAGCCTGTGAAAAAGATAAAGATTCAGCGGCTGCTCCCTTTAAACGTAAAAAGCCTACCCAACAGGTTGAGCAGGCTTTATCTAATTGAAAGAGGGGGTGGATTTAGGCGGGTACCACTTCTTGAACGGCCGGGCGGAACTTGTAGCCATAAACGATCATGCCTTCATCTCCATCTGTACGTAGTTTACGTGTGACCATTTCAACTGGCATGCCAATATAGGTCTCATCGGGTTCCATGTCGGTGAGCTGTGCCGTAACAAGGGGGCCTTCTTCTAATTTAATCAAGGCTACCTGATAGGGGGCATTGTGTTCAAAACCGGCCGGAGCGTCGTAGATAGTGGTATAAGAAAAGACTTCACCAGTGCCAGTGAAGGTGTAGAGTTCTTGTGCCAATGCTTCACATTCTAAGCAAACGTCACGGGGCGGAAATAGCTTAGTGCCACAAGCATCACAGGTTTCCCCCACTAATTCATATCTTTGTTTTTGTAATCGCCAATGGCGTGAAACTTCCATTATTTTTCCTAGCCTCCGAATCAAATACGAAGATTCTTTAATTTTGCGTATCGTTGTTTTGCCTCGATGTGCCAATTCAACAAGATTTCATCAATTGCCAAAATCGATTATGCACACTTTGGCTTCCATTCACTGTCAGAATATGGTCAAAGCACTGTCAAAAGCTATCACGGGCGGGCAAAACACCCCTTTTTTAACTTGTTGTCGATTATTTACACAACTCCTGCACGTTATTTGCAAACTTGTAAGATATGGGTAACGGCCGTTGCTCCACTGCCGCCTAAGTTTTGAGCCATCCCTATTTGGGCTCCTGGAATTTGACACTGACCTGCTTCGCCACGCAGCTGCCGCGCCACTTCCACAATCTGGTATATACCGGTGGCGCCAGCCGGATTGCCCCGGGCTTTCAAACCGCCAAATGTGCTGATGGGTAAACGGCCGTTTCTACTGATTTCCCCATCCTTTGCCATTTGCCATCCCCGACCCCGTTCGGCAAAACCAGCGGCTTCCAACGACAACGTGGCCATGATAGTGAACGAATCATGCAGTTCAAACAGGTCAATATCATCATGAGATACGCCCGCTTGAGCCATCGCTTTTTGCGCACTCAACTCAGCTGCTTTCAGCCAGAGCAAATCCCGGCGGTCGTGCAGAGCCAGGCCATCTGTTGCCAGCGCAGATCCCATAATCTCAACAGGTTGTGGCACCATATCCATCGCCCGCTCTTTACCAGTGACAATAACGGCTGCCGCCCCGTCACCACTGGGGGCGATGTCAAACAAACTCACCGGATCAGCCACCAGCGGTGCCGCTGTAAACCGTTCTGGCTTCAAGCGATTGCGGAACATCGCCAGCGGATTATCTGCACCATTGGCATGGGCATTGACACTGAAACCAGCAAAATCCGCCAATGTCACATCATACTCATACATGTAACGGCGCATGAGCAGCGCCCCCATGCCAGCCACCGTCAAACCCTGCATGACCTCATAGTCGGTATCCATGCCAGTGGCCAAAGCGCGAGTAATGGCAGCGCCTGTTTGGTCTGTCATTTTTTCGACGCCCACAGCCAAAGCCGTTTCCACTCTGCCACTTTGCACGGCCAAAACAGCTTGCCGCAGCGCGGCGCCACCAGAAGCATCAGCTGCTTCCACCGTTACCGCTTCAATCCCGCGCATACCGGCAAAATCAGCCACGAGTGCGCCTAAATGATTTTGCTGGCTCAATTCCCCAGCCAGCATATTGCCCACAAACAAAGCATCCACTTTGCTCACATGAGCATCATCCAACGCCGCCTCAATCGCATACCAAGACAAATGCCGGATGGAAGTCTGCCACATCTCTTTTACTTCAGTTTGGCCAATGCCAATTATTGAAACATCCATAGTGATTTTCGATTCGAGATTGACGATTTACGATTCTAGACTGGGACACACGCCAATCATCAACTGTAAATCAACAATCGCCAATAATGTTATAGTTTTAATTTATCTCGATAGCGGGTGTAAGTTGCGTAATCAATTTCAGTCCGACGAGCAATATACCCTTCTGTGGATACAGCCCGTTCCCGCACCTGTGGTAACCGTTCGGTCACTTGCAGGTCAAAGGCATCGGAGCCAGCTCCAGAGCCGTAGCTTGTCATCAGAATGCGATCGCCCGGTTCTGCAATATCCAAAATGGCGGTTAGACCAATCATGGTGGAGCCAGAATAGGTGTTGCCGATGCGAGGGCTGAGCAGACCAGGTGTAATTTGTTCAGGGCTGAATCCCAACGCTTTAGCAGCCCGTTGCGGGAATTTGGCATTGGGTTGGTGGAACACTGCCCAGGTATAATCCTCAGCTTTCCGTCCCAGAGAGTCCATCAACATTTTTGAAGCGCCCAGCACATGCTTGAAATAGGCAGGTTCGCCAGTAAAGCGGTCACCATGCGAGGGGTAATTTTCATGAGCGCGTCGCCAGAAATCAGGCGTGTCTGTGACGAAGGAATAAGAGCCTTCAATGGTGGCTAAACATTCATCAGCGGGACCGATGAGGGTGGCTGCCCCACCGGCCGCAGCGGTGTATTCCAGTGCATCACCGGGACGACCTTGTGCCGTATCCATGCCAATACTGAGCGCATAACGCGCCATGCCGGAGCCAACGAAGGCGATAGCGGCTTGCATCGCTTCTGTCCCTGCTTTGCAGGCAAATTCCCAGTCTGCTGCTTGTGTATTGGGAACTGCTCCAATTGCTTCGGCAACGGTGGTGCTGGTTGGTTTTACGGCATACGGATGACTTTCACTGCCCACCCACACGGCTCGAATTTCTTGGGGATTGATTTGGGCACGCTGCATGGCGTTGCGGGCTGCTTCTATGGACATGGTGATGACATCTTCATCCAGGCCATTGACAGCTTTTTCTTTGACAGGAGAGCCCCCGGTGCCGCCCGTCCACATCCGGGATATTTCTTTACCCGTAATGCGATAACGGGGCACGTAGGCGCCATACCCAACGATGCCCACAGGACGGTCGGGTTTCATAAGTCCATTTGAGGGGTTGTAGTTGTTCATAGTTCCTCTTTTTAAGTGACCAGGTTACGCTGTTCAGTCAACTGTAAAAAACACATTGTTTACTGTTAACTGCTTATGGTTCACTGAGAATTTAGTTCGGTGAGAATTTCTTGAGCGCGGACGATATTTATTTTGTGATCGGCAATCATGCGTTCCGTGATGATCGGCACTTGTTCTGGAGAGGCGCCAGCGGCGGTGGCGACCTGGCGAGCATGGAGACGCATGTGGCCGCGCTGAATGCCGACGGTTGCCAATGCTTTGATCGCTGCTAAGTTTTGCGCCAGACCGACGCAAGCTAACAGTTGTGCCAATTCTTGCGCGGATTGAACGTTTAAGATTTTTATGGCGACTTTGGCGGAGGGATGTACTTTGGTGGCACCGCCAACTGTTCCCACGGCCATCGGCAGGGTAATCTCGCCATACAAGTCGCCATTTTTGTTGACATGCCAATCGGTGAGGGCGGAGTAACGGCCGTTTCGCGCGGCAAATGCATGTGCACCTGCCTCAATCGCCCGCCAATCGTTCCCGGTAGCCATGACCACTGCATCGATGCCGTTCATGATGCCTTTGTTGTGGGTGGCTGCACGGTAAGGGTCTACCACGGCGAATGCATTTGCTTCCGCAATACGCTGCGCGGCTTCAGGGCCAGAAATGCCATGTTTTGCTAACGCTGCGGCTGGAATCACACCGCGAGCTGTGGCTGTGCGTTGGTCTGCCAGGTTGGAAAGGATGCGCAGCAAGGTGCGTCCTCCGGTCAGTTCAGCGATTCGGGGCGCCATTAACTCGACTGCGGTGTTGACTGCGTTAGCCCCCATTGCATCACGGGTATCGTATAACAGGTGAATAATGAGCATGGGACCCACTGGAGAATCGGAAAACGGCCGTAGTTGAATATCACGAGCGCCACCGCCCAGGCGAACCATGAGGGCGTCGCTGCTGTTGGCCAGCGCCATCAGTTCATCTTTGTGGGCAGCTAAAGAGGCGATGGCCGCCTCCATATCGGGAATATCTAACAGTTGTATCTGACCGATCATCACGGGTTCGCTGGTTTCTGCTGTGAAGCCACCCCCGGCACGAATCAGCTTGGCGGCATGGCTGATAGCAGCGACAACGCTGGGTTCTTCAACCGTCATAGGAATGAGGTAATCTTTGCCATTTATCTGAAAATTTGTGCCGATTCCCAGCGGCAGGGCATAGGTGCCAACGACATTTTCAATCATGAGGTCAGCCTGGGTTGGCTGTAAACCTTGACCTGCCAAAATCGCTTTTTCTGCAGCAGATAAGTTGGCCCATTCGGCTACAATATTGACACGGTCAGCAATTGACTTTTTATAAAATCCCGATAAGCGTGATGATCGATTTGTCACAGTCCACTCCTTGGCACAACATTCCCGCAGATGTTGGCTGCGGGAGTTTGTGGTCATTGTCTTTTTGGTTCGTGTGTAAAAACAGCTTTCAGCAGTGAAAGGTGCGCATTTATAGCGTTAGTTTGCTGTCAAAAGCTACCGAATCATTTTGATTGAGCGGAATTTGTGTTTTGCTTAACTCTAAATGACGTGGAGGCAGGTGTAGCGTCAGTTGTTTACCGTTTGATTTGACTGTTGAGGCGGGGGGTGTCTATGATTTTTTATCCCTCTAAGGCACCAAGCAAGACAGGCAGCAGTTGTTTTTTACGGGAGACGACGTCAGATGCTTTTAAGGTGCCATTGTCCAAATGTGGGTAGGGCAAAACACTGAGGGCTGAGACTTCATTGGAGAGAATGAGCCGACTGGTACGGCGCACCACATCTGTCACCATGAGTATTGTGAAATTGAGTGCCTTTGAATCACGCAAGTTTACCAGGGATTCTTGTAAATCTGGGATGTATTCGTCTAGTTGGGCGAAGGTGGTGACTTCTACTTGAGACACACCAAACTTGAAACCTGAAGATTCATATTGTTTGAAGTCTACAGAGACGATGTCTTTTGCTTTGCGAGAAGTGAGGCCAGAGCCAGCTTGAATCATCTGGTCGCCGAAGGATTGGATGGTTTCGTTTTCCAGCGGAGAACCGCCGATGAAGGCCCAGCGTGCCAGGCGGTCTGCGGCTTCATGATCGCGGCTGGTTGTGGTGGGTGAGGCGAGTATCAGGGTGTCTGAGAGGAGGCCAGCTAAAAGTAACCCCGCCAATTGTGGTGGAGCGCTTAAGCCTGCTTCGTCGATGCGTTCAGAAACAAGGGTGCTGGTGGAGCCTACGATGTCGATGGTGAACCGGATCGGTGTGCGTGTTGACGGATTCCCCAGACGATGGTGGTCTAAGATTTCGAGCAGGTCTGCTTCATCTAATGACCCAATGGATTGCCCGGCTTCGTTGTGGTCTACCAGAATGACTTGTAGCCGTGGTGGATTTAGGGCTTGTCTTTGCCGACAAACGCCGGCGTAGCTGCCATGTTCATCAATGACCCAAAATTCGCTCCGCTCTTCGCGTAGGATGCGTGGGAGGGCGTCTTTGATGCGGGTATTGATGTTGAAGCGGGGCACTGCGGTATCACAGGCTTCTTTGGCTGGGCGATCTAGCAATTCGGCAATGCGGGTTTTTTCACGACGAGGGTGGGAGCCAATGGAGCGGCTGAGGAAGTCGAAGAGGCTGAGTACGGTGACTAAGCCATAGGGTTTGCCATCTTTGGTGACGATTGGCGCTACGCCGCCTGTTTTGTTGGCGATGAACCATGCTTCACGTAACGGCCGTTCTGGTGTTGTGGTGTTTAAACGATGACAAATGGACTCAAAGCGGGGGGAGGCATCTGGCAGCAGTAGTGGCGGTTCTAAGCCAAGGCGGTTGAGTACCCAGGTGGTCTGGAGATTGAGTTGTCCCGCACGTGCTGCCGTGACGTTTTTCTCGAGTTGATCTTGTAATAGCCAGGCGTAGCCCATTGCCGAAGCAATGGAATCTGTATCTGGGTTTTGATGACCGATGACGTAAATATGTCCGTTTTTTTTTGCCATAGAAATATTTTCCTTGCGTTGAAAGAGATGATTAACGTAACGATACAGTGAGACGGGGCTGCACCGGAATAGTCGCTGATTCGTTATTTTTATCGTCTAAACGGCCGTTTGTCCACTTTCTGTTTGCTTTTTACTGGAGGGCAAGACGATTATGTTGCGGGGAAGATGAGCTTTGCTCTTGGATGTGGCGAGCGCCTGTTAGTCTTGCGAGTGGATTAACGTTTTCGTCAGAGGGAGGGCGCGTGGTTATAATCCACATCTTATGGCAAAGTGTAAGCAATTTCCGGTCGCCTGGTTAGGGGTGCCCTTGATTTGGCTCTTTTTCTGGCTGGCGCTCAACAGTATGGTTGGGGACAGCCCCACGATGGATGAGCAAAACCATCTGGCGCGAGGGCTGGCTTTTTTGCGTACTGGTGACCCGCGCCTGAGTTTGGAGCATCCGCCGCTGGTGAACAGCATCAGTGCCTTGCCTTTGCTGACTTTGCCAGATGTGAAGCTGCCGTTGGACACGCCTATGTGGGAACGGCAGCCCCCGGATGTGTATTGGTATTGGTTTGCGGATGAACTGCTGTGGGAATATAACGATGATGCCATACGCATGGTTTTTCTGGCGCGACTGCCTATCGTTTTTCTGACGCTGGGATTGGCGCTGACTGGTTTTCATTTTGCCCGTGAGGCCTGGGGCAAATGGGCGGCGTTGGCGGCGTTTCTCCTGCTGTTGTTTGAGCCAAATATTTTGGCTCACGGCCGTTATTCCACTACGGATTTGGGGGGGACGTTGTTTTTGTTCTTGGCAGTTTATTTGCTGTGGCGATTATGGCGTTTGGGTTATTGGTCTTGGCGCCATTGGTTGGTGGCGGCGCTGGGGATGGGGCTGGCTTTTGGCAGTAAGCTCTCTACGTTGATTTTTGTGCCGATCTTGGCGGGAACGGCCGTTCTTCCTGTCTACGGCTCCGGTTGGCAAGGGTGGGGGCGGCGGCTGCTCCAGTTTTTAACGGCTGGTTTGCTGGCTATCTTGGTGGTGTGGGCGATATTTGGTTTTGAGTGGGGCGCGTTTTGGTTCCAGGATGACTGGTTGGTTTTTCTCAATCAGTTTAGGGGACCCATGCCTACGTTTTGGGCTGGCATTGCTAAAATTGCAAACTTGGGGAGCAGCGGGCGTGGTTCGTTTTTAAACGGTGTCTATTCGGCTGATGGTTTCCTGGCCTATTTCCCCACGGCTTTTGCTGTTAAAACGCCGTTGGTTATTTTGATTTTGCTTGTGCTGGCGCTTGTCGTTTTGCTCTGGCAAAAAGAGACGCGCAAAGCGGCGATTTTTCTGCTTGTGCCCGCTTGTGCTTACTTTCTCTTTAGCCTTACCAGTGGTCTGAACATCGGCTATCGGCATTTGCTGCCTATGCTGCCGTTTTTGCTTGTGTTAATTTCGGGATTGGCGGAAAAGACGGCCAGCGGTTGGTCGCTGGCTGAAAACAGGGCTTACGTAATACGATTTACGAATGGTGTTTTATGGTTGGGCATTGTTGTTTTAATTGGTGTGACGTTGTGGATTCATCCACACTATCTCAGTTATTTCAATGTGTTGGCCGGGGGACCCAATGGTGGTCGGGATTTGCTTGTGGATAGCAATGTGGATTGGGGGCAGGATTTGAGGCGTTTGCGTCAATGGCAGGAGGAAAATGGCGTGGATCAGTTGAAGCTGGGCTATTTTGGATCTGCGAATCCTGCTGTTTATGGGATACAATTTGAGCCGCTGCCTGGGTATCCCCGACCGGAGTTTTATAGTTTGTGGGGAAATCCTCCGTTTACGCCCACTGCTCCTGAACCAGGGGTTTATGCGATTAGTGTAAGCAGTTTGTGGGAATCTCATTGGGCTACAAAATATGTGTATCCGTGGTTTCGTGAACGGGAACCGGATGATCAGATTGGCTATTCGATTTTGATTTATGTGGTTGAGTGAGTGGTAGGAGAGCATGCTTAAGGGATTTAAGGGGTCAAACCGGCGATTTTTATGGGCAGCAACGGCCGTTTTGCTGTTGGCTGCTCTTTTTCGTTTGGTGGCTCTTCATGATGTGCCGCCTGGTTTGTCTCAAGATGAAGTCTTGAATGCGGATATTGTCTCTTTTATCCGCGGGGGGTACCATGCTTTTTTCTTTCGGGAGGGGTATGGGCATGAGCCGCTTTACCATTACTGGTCGGTTCCTTTCCAGGTGCTGCTCGGCGACAATGTTTTATCTATCCGATTGCCTGCGGTGACTTTGGGCTTGTTTTTAATTGCGCTGACGATGCGTTGGAGTAAACGAGAGTTTGGCTCGGTAACGGCCGTTATGACGGGTTTGTTTCTCGCTGTTAGTTGGTGGCCAATTATTTTTAGCCGTGTTGGGCTGCGTCCGATTTTAGAGCCGGTTCTTCTGCTCATGATGGCCTGGTTTTGGCCGAAACGGCCGTTTTTAGCCGGGCTATTTCTAGGTTTAAGTTTATACAGCTATACAGGGGCACGGGTGGTTTTTCTGATTCCCGGGCTGATGCTTGTGTATCACCTCCTACTCAAAAAGTGGCTGATGCCGAGTACAACTGGACGATTTTCATCAGGGAAGGCGGCGCTACTGGCATTGATGACTGCTCTGGTGGTGGCACTGCCTTTGTTTGTGACGTTGCACTTGGATCCCACTTTGCAGCAGCGTGTCGCTCAACTTTTAGGGCCTTTAGATGCTTTGCGCACTGGGGATCCCTGGCCCATTTTACAAACTACTCTGGCTACATTCGGTATTTTTGGTGTCACGGGGGATCCTCGATGGACTTATTCTATTCCTGATAGGCCATTATTTACAGGGGTAACGGCCGTTTTCTTTCTGAGCGGGTTAGGAATTGCTTTATGGCGTTGGCGACAGCCCAGGTATGCGGGTGTTCTCATCTGGCTTTTCGTTGGTTTGATTCCCAGTGCCATAACTCCGCAGGCGCCCAGTACAGTGCGCTTGGTGGGGGCGCTGCCATTTGTGTACTTGCTGCCCGCGCTTTCACTCCATGACCTGCATAGACGACTATGGTTTTCAGCAAAGGGAGTTAGGAGACAATGGGGACAACGACTGTTTTGGGGCGGTGTCTTTCTTATCGTATTGCTTGCTTCTGGGCGAACAATTAGGGATGGCTTTGTGCGCTGGCCGCAAGCGCAGGAAACTCGGTGGCAGCATTATCAAACCATTTTCAAGGAAATTGGCGAACATATTGGCGCCAGTGAAAGCGAGCTGCCCATTGTGATGACGGATGGCTTTTTTGAACCGATCGATCGAGACTCTTTTCGTCGAAATTTGGGGTATGACCCTGAAGCACGCTGGGTGCAGACAGGTTCAGAAGTGGCTGGTGCCATTGTGTTCCCCCTTGGGGGGAGCGCTCGCTTTTTTGTGCCAGAATTTGCTGCTCCCCATAGCATGTTATTGGCACAAGCTGGTATTCCAGCAGAGCCTGTGTTCCGTAGTGCTGGCCAGCCATCTTTTGCTGAGTATCTGCTGCCCACGGAAATTAAGGCTTTTTCGGAAACGACGGATGTCTTGTTTTCTGATCGTATTTCCTTAATAGGATATGAGACTTTGCCGAATTCAGATTTGAGTGGGGTTACGCTATTTACCATGTGGCTTGTCAAACGGCCGTTACCGACAGATTTAGCCACATTTGCGCATGTTATAAATGAGAATGGCGATCCCGTTGCCCAATATGATGGTCTTGATGCCGCGCCGCAAACCTTATTCCCTGGAGACATCATCATTCAACGCCATCCCTTGCCTGATTCAGAGCATTGGGGTGGGGATACCTATACGGTGCGGTTAGGCCTTTACCAACGATCAGATAATGTCCGTTGGCAGCCGGATGGCTATCCCACTGATTATTATACGATTAACTTACCTCACTTTGACGATTGAATTCAAGATGGTAATATCCCGATTTTGTTGCCTTATCCCGTTAAGGAACGGGCACAAGGGCTGACGATGACATAAAATACGGCATTGCATTATCAGTTTCAAGGAACGGTTAAGGAAACGACCGCGTCGTATGATTTAATTTCCATTCTTAGTTTTAAAGCTATAAGTTTGATTGAACGTTGGAGGTTCGTGCAAAATATGGAAGATCATTATTTATCCCTCAAACATTCGCTCAAAGGGGCTGTTGTTGTCAGCTTCATTGTGGCGTTTGTCTCAATTTTGATTTTGGCACAAGTGATTTTTGCTGCTGGTTCAGCGAATATCTCTGCCAGCGATGGCACAGACATTGCCCAGGATGGTGAGGTAATCACGAGTACGGTTGTTCCTGATTATGGTACGCCGCTCAATATGGAAGCTGAGGATCTGTTTGGGGAATATTTGCGTGCCCATACCACTTATTCTCAAGATGGTGTGCACTCGGGAACGGCCGTTGCCGATCTGTCTGGTTCTACCAAAACAGTTGATTTCGAGAGTGCCCTTGCCGGCTCTCCCCTAAATTATACGATTGTGATTAGCAACAACGATACCGTCGCTGCCAATGATTTGGTCGTAACCGATTCATTGCCTGCTGCCCTGAGTTACCACAATAACTCATACCAATCAACCGTTGTAAATGGTTTCACCGCCAGCGAGTTCGATGGTATGTCTCCCAATGGCGTGATCACCTGGACCGGCTCCTTAGGCCCCCATGGCTACGCAACCTTATCATTCCGCGCCACATTGACTGATTCCTTAGCTGTTGATGATGTCGTCACCAATACGGTAGAAATTGATAACGGCTCTATGGTGATTACACGCCAGGCGACAACCACCATTGTTGACCAACCTTCGGCTCAGTATGCTTTCATGCCTGTCCTTTTCAAAGCATTGAATGCCCCCGTGCTTCAGGTCAGTCGTCCCAACAGCCAAAATCAATGGACAGTTTTTTGGGCCGATAGCAATCCGGGAGGAACCGTATACGAAATCCAAGAATCACACAGCCCTGATTTCAGCACCATTTTAGACACTCGCAGCGTTGCCGGAAGTACCAGCTCTCTTTATCAGCGAGCGCTTTCAACAGAAAATGAATATTACTACCGGGTGCGAGCTTCCCGAGATGATTACACAAGTCTTTGGTCCAACGTGGTTCACGTTATCGGTGGCTATTACGATGACTTCTCAGATAACACCACCGGTTGGGCGATTCGACGCACGACCTATCTCGAAGAAGTACGAAGCTGGTATGAAAGAAACGGGGATGAATATTGGTTCATTATGCAGGTTGAAGATTCTTGGGATTGGGGCATTGCCGCACCTTATAAAAAGAGAGCCCCCGAAGTTCCTTATGCCATTGAATACAGGTCAAAGATAGCACATGTTGCCAACCTGGTATCCCACGGTGCTGCTTTTGGCGCTGATTGGCCAGGCGAAACTTGTCCTGATTATGACTCCTTCAATGGTTTGTATCGGCACCAGATTTGCTTCAACCATTTTTATGATACCAATACGATTTGGTTTAATCACTTGAAGTTGTTGTTTGAGCGTGTGGATTATCTAGAATGGCGTCCGCAAGATGGTGGTTCGCCCATGAAACGTGGTTCTTTTGACGATTTTGATAGCTGGTTCGAGGTTTCAAGCATTCCGAATGTTGATGCAGATGGCTGGAACACGTTTCGCATTGAAGTGCGAGAAAACAGCTTGAAATTGTTTGCCAATGGTGCTGAATATTATAATACGGCCAATAATAGTAATTTTGAAAACATTTGGGCAAACGAACCTTACTTTGGTGTATTTGGTTCCACGGATGAATATAGCAACTCGACGACTCGATTTGATTATTACAAAGTGACGCCGCTCGATAACTAATTGCGCCATTGCGCCAGCATTCTTTTTTTGAAAACTGTTTATTCGACCTCGGTGAGTCATGTTATTCACCGAGGTCTTGTTTTCTTGTGATGGAGAAGAAGAGAGATAAAAAAAGATGGGTTTGGTTAGCAACGGCCGTTTTGCTGATCATGTATCTCTTCGCGGTAACAAGTTTACGGCGTCAGTCACCAACATTTGATGAACAAGGGTTTATCACCAGGGGGCTTGGTTATGTGCGTGGTGAAAACCGTTACATGCGCGTGGGACATCCGGCTGGTTTAAACGCCTATAACGCCCTCTTCCTGGCCTCAGATCCCACCATTCAACTGCCCGTCACGGATCCCTCATGGTTCAATCATAATTTTCACCGTCCCTCTGAGCTGTTTATGTGGGAAATTGGCAATGATGTCACGCGCGTTCTTTTCCTTGCCCGCTTGCCAACGGTTTGGTTGGGCATGCTGTTGGCGGCGGTGGTGGGACGGTGGGCCTGGCAAATATCACGGATGTATGCGGCTGGGTTGGTGGCTCTGCTGCTCATAGCTAGCGACCCGAATGTATTGGCTCATGCTGGTTTAGCGACCACAGATATGGGTTTGGCGGCCATGGCGGGGATAGCTGGTTATGCGTTGTGGCTCCTTCTGAAACGGCCGTTATGGCGTCATGCGGTTCTCGCTGGCATCTCCTTTGGCTTACTGCAAAACACAAAATTCACCGCCGGGCTATTTGTCCCCTTGTTTGGCCTCGTGATACTCGTTTGCTTTGCGTTTTGGCTGAGGGACGCCTGGGGGCAACATCGACAGCCAGCAGTGAACTTTCAACCTGCCACGCTGGGCAAAAACCTGTTTCTGGTCATTGTTGCTTATGCGCTCATTGCTCCCTTGGCTTTATGGGCTTCTTACGGCTTTCAGATTGGCACCTTACCTCAAGACCTGCCCACTTTCCCGCAATTAGGCGGCCTGACCTTGCCCTTGTCTCATCATTTGGAACAACTATTAGATATTGGCGGTCGCCTGGAAAAATCCACGCCCGCCTTCTTGCTGGGGCAATATTCCGATCAAGGATGGTGGTATTATTTCCCGGTGGCCTTCCTTCTCAAAACGCCACTACCTATCTTAATTCTGCTTGTGGCTGCTATGGCTTTGCGTATTAAAAGTTACGTTAGTAAGCGTAAATTGCAGCAGTCCAGGCGGGTGTTATTGTTGGATGATATGGTGCTGCTTATGCCAGCGCTGGGCTATTTTGCTTTTGCTCTAACCACCGATATTAACCTGGGATATCGTCACTTGTTACCGATTTTGCCCTTTCTGGCCGTCTTTACAGCCAATGGCGTGGCTCCTGTGCTGCGCCCATCTCGAAATAAAATTCGCTATGCTGTGCCAGCTCTGTTGGCCGCTTTATTGTTGGTTGCCTGGTGGATACATCCTCATTTTTTGAGCTATTTTAATGTGTTGGCTGGCGGCCCTGACAAGGGCTGGCGAGCTTTGGTTGATAGCAATATTGACTGGGGGCAAGATTTAGAGAACTTAAAGCATTGGCTTGAGGAGAACGAGGTGGAGCAGGTCTGGTTGAGTTATTTTGGTGAGGGTCGGCCTGACTATTATGGCATCAACTATATCGGTTTGGATAGTTGGGCACCTCGTTTAATGAACCCCAAGGCACAGCCATTTTACCCTCACGATCCCGCACCTGGCATGTATGCAATTAGCGCCACGACCCTGCAGGGCGTGCATTTTGATGACCATGATCGCTTTGCTTGGTTCCGGGAGCAAGCGCCAATCGATAAAGTGGGTTATAGCATTTTTATCTACCGCGTGGAGCCTCGTGGTGAACCTGTTGATTTGGCGTTAGGGGGGAAGCAGTTGGATGATATTTCTTTTGCTGACTTTGCCTTGTTGGGGAGCAATGATGTCACCCCCCACTGGTTTGATCCGGCACAAAGCTGCATTTTGCCCGCTGGAGGTGGGTTTGTGGCCTTAGACCCTGATGTCGCCCTTCCTCATCTTTTGCATGACAGTGAGTTGATGGCAGAAAATTCAGATTATGCGCTTTATCAATACCCGGCTTTGGCTTTGGCGCCAGCCGTGGCTGTCTTTGAGCAGGATGGCGAACGTATCGCATTTTTAGGGGGAACCGGGGTGCCAGAAACGGCCGTTTCCGGTAACACCTTATCTTTTGCTACCAATTGGTTAAAACAGGCATCGCCTCAGCCGATCAAAATCTTCATACACCTGGTGGATGCAGATGGCAATGTTGTGGCGCAGTGGGATGGTCTCACCGCGCCGTGGGCAGGCTGGCGGGAAGATGATTGGCTGCAACAAAATCATCAACTCTTGCTGCCTGTAGGAACCCCGGCTGGCACCTATACCTTGCGAGCTGGTTTGTATCACCCGGAAACAGATGAACGGTGGCGGCTGCCAGATGGCACCGACTTCATCGTGCTGGCAGAGATTGTTGTAGAATGAGTGTGGCTCCCGTGAAATTCTTTCGCACAAAACAGTGGCGCAGAACTGAAGGGGTGCTGCTCTTGCTCATTTTGCTTTTGGCTGCGTTTTTGCGCATTTGGCGGCTTGAAGATATGCCCCCAGGTTTCTACCATGATGAAGCCTACAACGGTTTGGATGCGCTCTCTTTGGTACAGGGCAAACAGTTTCCCCAGTTTTATGAGGGGTGGGAATTATACGCCCAGGATGCCCATGCCGGAAATCCACCAGAACCGACGCGTTTTCCCATTTTTTTTGAAGGAAATTATGGACGGGAACCGGTTCATATCTATTTGATAGCCTTGTCTATCAAGTTGTGGGGAGCCACACCATTTGCTGTGCGCCTGGTGCCGGCGTTGGCTGGCGTTGCCGCCGTTTTGACGACATTTTTAGCGGCGAAAATTCTCTTGCAGCCGGCACATGAAGATGAACAAATGTGGAGGGTGACAACAGAAACGGCCGTTTCGTCCTATTTCTATCAGCTTACGCCGTTATTTGCGGCATTGACGTTGGCCATTCTTTTCCCAGCCATTCATTTTAGCCGTTTTGGGCTGAGAGCAATGCTGTTTGTGCCTGTCGAAACATTGGCAACCGCCTGCTTTTGGCAAGGGATTTTAAGAAAGCAGCAGAGCCGCATTCCTTCGTGGCTGTGGTTGAGTTTGGCCGGGTTTTGGCTGGGTTTCGGTGTGTATGTGTATGCGGCGGCTCGCTTGTTCCCGCTCTTGTTTGCTGCCTTTATCCTGATTTGGTTTTGGCGAGATAAAACGGCCGTTCTGGCAATGTGGCGTAGTTTATCATGGATGGTGGTGGTGGCGGTGATAACGGCCGTTCCCCTCCTGCTATTTTTTGCCCGTTACCCTTACTTCTTCCTCTTTCGCATTGGTTACGTGGCCAATAAAGGAGCGGGGGTCGTCGCCGGAAAACCCTGGCTGACCTGGCTGTTAAATGTGGGGCGGGTGGTTCGCGGCTTTTTCTGGCAGGGTGAAACCCATTTGCGTCATAACTTGCCTGGACGCCCTTACCTGGATTGGTTTCAAGCGATCTTCTTTCTCATGGGGTTCATGGGGAGCCTTTTGGCGGTGCTGCGAAAAAAAACATGGACCTCCCCTTATGTTTTACGCTTGATATTTCTGTTTTTGTGGCTCGTGGTGATGCTTTTGCCCTCCATCATGAGTGGGGATGCCCCCCATTTTGGCCGCTTAACTGGTGCGGCACCGGTCGCTGCTATTTTTGTAGGGATGGGGATTGCCTGGCTGGTGTTTGCTTTGCGCCAGCGTTTTGCCTTTGTACGGACAAATCGCTTAGGACAACTTTTGCTAGTTATGGGCGTTGTGGGCATATTGAGTTTGAGCCTTTTCTTATCCGTGTATGATTATTTTGGTCGGTATGCCGGGCATCCAGACGTGGCCGCTGACTTTTATCTGCCAGATTGGGAATTGGGCGAGTGGGCAGCGAGGCAGCCTGCTGATACCCGGCTCTACCTGACACCTACCCAAGAAGAAATGGCTACAATTTTCTTTGCTTTGGCTGCTCCAGAGCGAATGCACAGTTACGCTGGTGCGGAGGGAGCCATTCCGGCGGGCGTGCCCGGTTCCCCTTCAATGTATTTCATCCGACCAGATGACCAGACGAGCCTGGAGAACTTGCAAGCGTATTTCCCGGGGGGCGAGCGAGGGAGAGCGCAGCATCGCTTTTTGACTTTTTCAGTTTCCGCCCAGGAGCCGCGCCTGGCTGCCCTAACCTCTATTGATTCTCCGGTGTGGGGAGAGCAATTGCGGCTTGTCGGTTGGTCTTTGACGCCACTTGAAGGACAATTGCATGTTAAATTGGCATGGCAAGCGGTGGCGCCTATGTCGATTCGTTACACGGCGTTTGTCCATCTTGTGGGTGACGCTGGTTTGCCTCTGGCTCAAGCTGATCGACCACCAGGCGGCTATCCCACGCCTGATTGGCAAACGGGTGAAATTGTGGTTGACACGTTTGTGATCGAGGTGCCACAAGATTTGCCAGCGGGTATGTATTCGCTGCAAACTGGTTTTTATGATTTAGCAACATTGGAACGGTTGGGAACGGCCGTTCTCACTGAAATTGATCTGCCATGAGAAAATTGATTGAACAACGGCCGTTTGCTGTCTTTGCCTTTTTGCTTTTGGGGCTGACCCTTCTTTTTATGGAAGCAGCACTGTTCCCTGCTGCTGGGCAGGCGGTGGGCAGCCATGATATGCGCGGCTTGTTTGTGCCCTGGCTGGCGGTGGCGCGGGAAGCGGTGTGGCACGGCCATTTACCGTGGTGGGATGCTTCGTTGTTTGCCGGTTATCCATTTTTGAGCAACCCGCAGGTGGCGCTGTTTTATCCGCCAACATGGCTGGCGATTATTCTGCCCGTCAATGTGGGCATTAGCTGGTATCTGGTGCTGCATATCTGGCTGGTCGGATTGGGCATGTATTGGCTCGTTCGCCGCTTGGGAGGAACACAACTGGGTGCCATGTTGGGCGGTTTGGCCTTTGCTTTTAGCGGCTACATGGCGGCACGCATCTACGCTGGCCACATTGGCTTGCTGGCGACCAACAGCTGGCTGCCCTGGCTGCTGCTGGCAACGGTGTGGAGTGTGCGCCGCAAAACGTGGTGGAGCGCCGTTCTCCTGGGTGTGCCTTTTGCCCTGTCCATTTTGGCGGGGCACACCACCTCTTTGATTTATGTGGGGCTGCTGTGGGGGATTTTTGCTTTGTACCTCGCCCTGGATCGCACGTTTTGGCAGCGTATGCCTGTTCACCTGCAAGCTGGGGCAAAGGGGGTTCCGCCGCTGCCTCAACGAGTGGGTCTGGTGCTGCGGCAGTTGCTCATTGCTGGCCTGGTTGGCCTGGCATTGAGTGCTGTCCAGTTGGTGCCGTTGCTGCAATTTATGGCCACGTCCACCCGCACCGCAGCAGCCACTTACGAATTTGCTACCGCTTATTCCTTCCCCCCGGCGCATCTTATTACTTTCCTTGTGCCTGAATTTTTTGGCGAGCCGACGCGCGTGGGCACCTGGTCGGTGCCTAATTTTGAGGAACTCACCTACTATGTGGGTATTTTGCCGTTGTGGGCGTTGGTGGTGGCTTTGAAACGGCCGTCGCGCCAAATTTATTTTTGGTTGGGCATCATGGGGCTGGGCTTGCTGCTGGCGTTGGGTGGTTATGGCTTTTTCTACCAGATCGTTTACGACCTGGTTCCCATTTTTCGCTTGACCCGTGCTCCCGCTCGCGCTGCTTACATGACTGTGTTGGCTGCCTCTGTCATTTTGGGGCTGGCATTAAATCGCTCTGAGGAGGCAGAAGAGGTGGCTGAGGGATTGCGTTGGTTGATGCCGGTAACGGCCGTTCTCATTGTGGCGGCTATGGCTGCAACTGGTGCTGCTTTTGCGGCTCAACATCCCACGGATACCAGCGGTCGTTTGTGGCACCAGACAGGTGGCTGGGCGATTGTGCTGGTGTGGGTGTTGGTCACGGGGGGTGTCTTGCGGCAATGGTTTAAGACGGGGCAGACGGCTTGGGCGGTGGTGCTGGGGTTGGTGCTGCTGAGTGATTTGTGGCTCTTTGGTTTTAAGCTGGTACGTTTAGAGGAAACGGCCGTGTCGCCATTTTGGACGGAAACAAAAGCGGTCATTGGTGACGAAATGACTCGTGTGCTGCCTTGGGGCGTCTCTATTTTTGAGCAGAATGGCGCTGAACAAGTTGGGTTAATGAGTGTCTTTGGTTACAACGCCCTGGAAGTGGGCGCCAACATCGACTTTGTCTCCTCGGTGCCTGATCCGCGCTCTTCAGCTTATGATGTGATGGGGGCGGGTTACGTTGTGGCGCCTGTGCCGCAGGAGCAGTTCATGGCGGGTGAGCAAGGCTTGCAGTTTGTGGAACAGACGGGCAGTGCCTGGATTTATCGTCGGCCGCAAGCCTTGCCGTTGGCTCGGCTGGTGACGCAGGTGGAAATCATTCCAGATACGCCGCAGGCTGTTGCTCGTGTGCATCAGCCAGACTTTGATGCCGCTACCACTGTTATCCTGGCTGAGGCGCCCCCCTGCGAATTAACGGCTGACGCTTCTGCTGGCTTGGCTACCATTGAGACGATGACGGATGGTTTCTGGCGGATTATGGTGCGCACAGAAACGCCGGCGCTGCTGGTTCTCAGCGAAACGGATTATCCCGGCTGGCGGGTTACGGTGGATGGACAACCAGCGCAAAATATCACGGCGTACACTGCTGTGCGTGCTGTTTGTGTGCCAGCTGGTGAACATGCTGTTGAGTGGACTTTTGTGCCCACGGTGTATTGGCTGGGTGGCTTGTTTTCGCTGCTGGGCTTGATTGTGGTCGGAACGGCCGTTTGGCGACGCGATAGATAACGTGATGAATCGTTTTCGCGCTGCCTTGCCGCTCTTTATTTTGACATTTGCCACCGTATGGGTGGCGGCTTTCTTTATCTACACCCAGCTGGAAATAACGGGGGGCACGCTGGGCGCCCCTCTGGATGATGCCTGGATACATTTTCAATTTGCCCGCAACCTGGCTCAAGGGAATGGCTTTAGCTTTAACCCAGGGGAACCCACTCCCGGTTCCACAGCTCCTTTGTGGACGGTAATGCTGGCTGGAATTGGTTTGGTTACTGAAGATTTTTTGACGCCAGCGATTGGGCTGAGTGGTTTGTTTCTGTTGGCCTCTGTGTTTTTGAGCTATGGCCTTGCTTTTGAGTTAACAAACAGTCGGTGGGCGGGTTTTGCTGCTGGTTTGGCGGTGGCTTTGTCTGGCCGATTTGTGTGGGCGGGTCTGGCTGCCATGGAGACGACGGCTTTCGCTGCTTTAAGTCTTGGTGCGATTTGGAGCTACACTCGCTGGGGCTTGACGTGGTGGACTGCTCTTATTTTTGGCTTGAGCAGTCAAGTTCGTCCTGAAGGGCATGCCCTGTTTGCCCTGGCTGTCATGGCTGACTTGATTCAGTTTGGGCGCCGCGACGCAAAGGTTAGCGTGCGCAGCTGGTTGATCTTTCCTGTGCTGGTGTATGGGTTGGTATCTTTGCCCTATCTGTTGTTTAGCCTCTCTACCACTGGTAAGCCGCTTGCCAATACGTTTTACGCGAAAGTGAGTGCGGCGTATCTCTTTAGTTGGCGCACGTTCCGCGAAACTGTGCGATTTCATTGGCTGGATAATGTGGCTGCGTTTTTGTTGGCGTTGGTGGGTCTTGTGCCCATGTGGCGACAAAGTCGGCTGGCTGTTTTGTGGTTGGTGGGGCTGCCTCTATTAACGGCCGTTATCATTGATCAAACCTGGCATTATGGCCGATATACCATGCCCCTTATCCCCATGCAAATGGTAGTGGCTGCTGTGGGGGTCGCTTGGATTGCCTCAAAAATCCGTTATCCATTCTCAATTATTCGTTCACCGTGGGTTGTGTGGGGCACCGCTATTTTCTTGATTGTGGTGAGCAGTCTGGGGCAATTGAATGGTTGGGCGAGCCGGTATGGCAATAATGCCAAGGAAATTTTAGATATTGATGTGGCTATCGGTCATTGGTTGGCGGAGAACACGCCGCAGGATGCCCTGATTGCGGTTGATGACATTGGCGCTATCACGTTTCTTTCTGAGCGGCGAATCTTGGATATGAATGGGTTGGTGTCACCAGAAATGTGGCCTGCTGTGCGTCAACCTGTGGGCTTGCTCAGAGATCAATTGGCACTGCGGCAGATGTCTTTGGCTGGGGTGGATTATTTAGCGGCGTTTCCTCTGTGGCATTATGAGATTACTGGTAATCCCTGGGTGTCGCAGCCGGTATTTCCTGTGCATACTGAAACCCATACCATCATTTTTCAGCCTGATGCAGCTGTGTATGACATGAGCTTGCCTTATGTGCCTGAGGCTACTCCGCCGGTTGATTTGTCGGCAACTTTGGGCGATGCCATTCAATTATTGGGTTATGGGTTAATGCCCACTGAAAATGGGGTGAAGTTGGATTTGTATTGGCGAAGTTTGAAACCTGTTGACCAGGATTTTGATATTTTTATTCACGTGCTGGATGGGCAGGGTCAACTCACGGCGCAGGAGGATTTGCAGCCTTATAACGGTTTAGCGGCAACCCATGTGTGGCAGCCGGGGGACATTGTGAAATCTGCTCATCAACTGCCGATTGCCCCAGACGTCATGGCGGCGGGTTACACGATCCAAACGGGTATGTATGTGCGCGAGACCGGGGTGCGCTTACCTGCCGAGGGTGCTACGGTGCATGATCATGCCATTGTGTTGTCGGAGTGAAAATTGGGTCTGGTGAAGGTATATGTGCTGCTTTTTATGACAGCATATTCTGCAAACGGCCGTTTTCTAATGCCAAGACTGTATCCATTTGGGTTAAGCCAACTGGGCGGTGTGTGACTAGGAGAACGCTTTTGTCTTTGGCCAGGGTGAGCAGTATGGTCATGACTTGCTTTTCAGTTTGCACATCGAGGTTGGCTGTGGGTTCGTCCAGGATGAGGATGGGGGCATCTTTGAGGATGGCGCGGGCGATGATTAGCCGCCTTTGCTCGCCGCCGCTCAATTGTCTGCCCAGGCTGCCAACTTGTGTTTGATAGCCTGCGGGCAGCTGCTGGATGAATTCGTGTAATTGGGCTTGTTTGGCGGCGGTTTCGATCTGCTCGGGGGTTGCTTGGGGATTTGCAATTCTTAAGTTGTCATAGATGGATGCATTAAAAAGGTGGGCTTGCTGCGAGACGACGGAAAAACAGGCGCGTATATCATCTGGGTCGTATTGGCGTAAGGAACGGCCGTTTAAGACTATGTCTCCCTCGTGCCACTCCCAAAATCTCAGGAGGCAGTTGAGGAGGGTTGATTTGCCTGCGCCGCTGGCGCCCACAATGCCAATCTTTTTACCTGGCGGCATCTCAAGGTTGACATGTGAGAAGGTGGGGAGAACGGCCGTTTGATACTGAAATCCCACATCTTTGAATTGAAAATGACAAGAGTTGGGAATGGGCAGTGGCGCTGCGGGTATATCTACTTCTGTGTCGGTATCGACGACTCTGAAGAGACGGCGAGCAGCCGCGAATGATTGATCTAAATATTGGGCAGCTGCCGGTAATGGTTGCACTGCTTCAAAGGCCGCGACTGTGCTTAGAACGGCCGTTGCCAGAAACGTCCCATTCATGTCCCCAGTGATAACCAGCGGGATTGCGGCCAACAGCACACCCCACATTGCTGCCCACGTTACCATTTCTATGCCGCTGTTTTGTATTCCGGTTACCTGTGCCATTTTCTTTTGCTGCTGCTTTAAATTTTGGGCGTGGTGTGCTATGAGTTGGTAACGTGTTTCTGTGCGGTTAAAAGCCTCTAAGTCGGCTAGGCCTTGTATTGTATCAACGATTGTTTCTTTTAATTTTTTGCTTTGTTGGCCTATGGCTTCGCCCGGTTCCTGACTTAACCACCGAATGAACCACGGTAAAACAAGGCCCGCACATAACAGGGAGATGAGTAAAATTGCGGCGAGCAGGGGTTGGAAAACGGCCGTTATGATGACAACCATGCTGCCTACAACCAAGGCGACCAGGGGGGGGCTGACAGCGCGAACATAAAAGTTTTCTAACGTATCTACATCAGAGATGATGCGGTTCAGTAAATCGCCACTGCCCAGCTGCTGAAGGCGTGCGGGTGCCAATGGTTCCAAGGCTTCATAAAACCAGACGCGCAATGCTGCCAATACTTTAAAGGTGACATTGTGCGACACAAGCCGTTCAAGATAGCGAAATACTCCTCGAGTTAGACCAAAAAATCTGACACCGACAATGGCGATGCTCAATGCGGAAATTGCGGGCTGTTGGGCGGCTCTGGAAATGAGAAATGCGGAGGTTGCTAATAAGGCAACATCACTGCCTACTGCCAGCGCTCCTAACAAAACGGATAGTCCGACCCATTTTTTGTAGGGTGAGATGAATTGGAGAAGGCGTTTGATGATTGTCGTTTTGCTGTATTGGGGCTCGCCTGTTTTTGGGGACGCCGTTGGTTTATGGAGGGGGGAAATGTCAGCTTGATCTGTTTGTGTTAGGCGGGTGGGGGTGAACTCGAATTCTTGTTTTTCTGCAACTAATTGGGCATAACGGCCGTTTCGTGCCAACAATTCTGGATGAGAGCCTGCTTCAACTAAACGGCCGTTTTCCAGTACCACGATTTCATCTGCATGCCTGATTGTTTCTAAGCGGTGTGCAATGACTAAAAGCATTTTTCCCGCCAGATGTTCTTGCACAGCGGCATGTAAAGCTGACTCGGTGACACTATCTAATTGGGAAGTTGGTTCATCGAGGATGATGAGGGGGGCGTTTTTGAGGAAGGCGCGGGCTAAAGCCAGCCTTTGCGCTTGTCCCCCGCTTAACCGTGCCCCTTGCTCGCCAATTTCGGTGTCATATCCTGCTGGCAGCGATTGGATGAATTCGTGTAGCTGCGCTTGTTTAGCGGCCGTTTTTACGTCGTCATCTGTGGCGTCTGGTTTGCCGTGGCGGATATTGGCCTCAATGCTTTCCGGGAACAAATAAGGCTTTTGTGGCACCCAGGCGATCTGCTCTCGCCAAACGGCCGTTTCCCTGTCATGGAGCGGTATCCCATCGACCAGAATTTGACCACTGCTCGGTTCAATAAAACGCAGCAGGCAATTTGCCACTGTGCTTTTGCCGGCGCCGCTGGCACCAACCAGCGCCACCATCTTCCCCGGTTGGAGAGTCAAGTTTAAGTTATGGAGAGCCGCCTCTTTTCTTCCCTGGTAGGTAACACCAACTTGCTCAAATTGAATCACGGCAGGCAGAACGGCCGTTGACGGGGAGGTTGGATTCGAGTTTACGTGCGGCTGGTCATGTCTGTGCAGGTGGGCAGCTGTTGCTGGTTCATCCAGCAAGCCGAAAATACGCTTCGCCGCCGCTGTGCCCTCCATCCCTGCATGAAAACGCTGCCCCAACATGCGCAGTGGCAAATAAAAATCTGGCGCGAGAATGAGAATGAATAAGGCAGTAGAAAAAGCCATGCCGCCCACCATCAAGCGCAGCCCAATCGATACAGCAATGATGGCGATACTGAGCGTCGAGAGCAGTTCCAATACCAAAGCTGACAAAAAGGCAACGCGCAAAACACCCATCGTCACCGCCCTGAAGCGGTTGGTGATTTGGGCAATATTTTGCGTTTGTGCCTTGCTTTGCCCCAACAGCTTGAGCGTTGTCAGACCTTGCAGCACATCCAGGAAATGGGCGCTCATCCGGCTCAGCAATCCCCATTGCCTCTGCGTTAAACTCTCAGCATACCGCCCAATCAGCATCATGAAAAGTGGAATCAACGGAGCGGTTAACAGCAGAATCAGGCCTGAAATCCAATCCAGGGGAAACACGACCAACAAAATGATGAATGGCACCAGGATGGCAATGAATAGTTGGGGGAGATACTCGCTAAAATATCTTTCTAAACTGTCGATGCCTTCCGTGAGAACGGCCGTTAATTCACCCGTCTGTTCACCATAGATTTTAATCGGCCCTAACGCCAGCACATGTGCCAGCAGTTGGGTGCGCAGATTAAACTGCACATCAATAGCAATCCGATTGGCCGCCACCGTTCTGCCCCAACTCAGCCCACTGCGGATGCCAATGACCAGCAACAACCATATCAGCCAGGCACGCACATCCATCAAGCTCGCCTCGTGCAAAAAGACAGCATTAACCGTAATTCCCACCAGATAAGCCTGCGCAACAGTAGCGGCACCACCCAGGCTGCTCAACAAAATTGTCAAGAGCAGCCAGGCGCGGCTTGCTTGTGCCGCCTGCCACAAACGTTTATCAAACATGAGGCATTATAACTTTTTTAGGCAAAAGAGGGGATTTTGAAGCGTAAGGCGCGTGACACGTCATCTTTGACGCCTCACGCCTTACGCTTCACATTCTAATTAATATTCTAGATGGCTGTCCACAGTGATGCGCTTTCTAAAGACCCAATACGTCCAGCCCTGGTAGAGCAAAACAACAGGAACCAGCGTCAACGCCACAATCGTCATCGCCTTCAACGTGTAATCACTCGATGATGCATTATAAATTGTCAAATTGTAGGCCGAGTCAATTGAGGAAACCATGACATTGGGATACAAAATCATGAACGCTGTTACCACCGCAAAGGCAATGGTAATGCCTGTCATCAAAAAGGCCCAGCCCATCATCTTCTTACGAATGAAGTAACCAGCAATCAACGCCGCTGCCGCCCCAGCTAAGGGCACAATGCCTGGATTGATACCTAATTGTGACACAATCTCTGTAGACATGTAGGTGCCAATCACACCCAAAATCACTAAGACCAACGCGACTGGCCAGGAAACCCAGGCCGCTTTCTCACTGGCTGCACGCAAAGCACCGTCCGTCTTCATACTCAAGAAAATGGCGCCATGTACCACACATAAAGCCACAGCCATCAAGCCGATTATCAGGGCATAAGGGTTTAGCAATGTCCAGAATGTGCCGACATAGGTCATCGTGCCATCAATGGGCACGCCGCGCAGCAAGTTGCCGAAGGCAACCCCCAGCAGCAACGGTGGTAGTAAGCTGCCTAAGAATACACACCAGTCCCATAAACTTCGCCATTTTGTGTTTAAATCCTTGCTGCGGAATTCAAAGGCGATACCACGTATAATCAAGGTGAAAAGAAGCAGAAATAGCGCCATGTAAAAACCACTAAACATGGTGGCATACCAGTTTGGGAAGGCAGCAAAGGTAGCCCCGCCCGCTGTGAGCAGCCACACCTCATTGCCATCCCAATGGGGGCCAATGGTGTTGATGATCATGCGTCGGGTCTTGTCCTCTTTGCCCAGGAATGGCAGCAATATGCCAACCCCAAAGTCAAAGCCTTCAAGCAAGAAGAAACCCATGTACAAAACTGCAACTAAAACAAACCAAAGTGTATTGAGAGCCATGATTTCCTCCTTAGTCTCCTACCAGTGACAATTCAGTATCACCCACTGGTTCTGGCATAATTGATTTTGGCTGATCGGGCTTGCGGGCATATTTCACCAGGAGGTAAATATCAGCGACCATAAGGGCGCCGTAAATGAGGGTGAACCCAATCAAGGTGACAGCGACCATGCCTTTAGACACACTGATGGATACGCCATCATTGATGAGCATGAGGTCGTAGACGATCCACGGGAAACGTCCCACTTCTGTGAGTAACCACCCGGCTGTATTGGCAATGTAGGGCAGGGGGATGAGCCAAATGAAGACATGCATGAATTTGGGATTGTCCTCTAGCTGTTCACCCATGGTGAGCAAGAGGGCATAGGCTGCGGCCAATATCATGGCTGTGCCCGCCCCGACCATTGCTCTAAAACTCCAGTAAGTGATGAAAACAGGCGGGGTGTAGTCACCTTCGCCATATTCAGCTACAAATTCTCCATTCAGGTCATTCATACCGCGCACTTCACCAGAAACCTGATCGAGTGCCAGCAGGCTTAGTAAGTTGGGCAGGCGAATGGAGAACAGTTCATTCCCTTCCAAATCACCCACTGTGAGGATGGATAAACCGGCAGGGTCTTCTGTTTCCCAAAGCGCTTCAGCTGCCGCCACTTTCATGGGCTGTGATTCGACGAGATGCTGCATTTGACTATGGCCTGTCATGATCACGCCGATGGTGGCTAATAAACCGACGATGGCCGCAATTTGGAACGAGCGGCTGAACATTTCTTTGACTTCTTCTTTTCTTAAGTGGAAGGCAGCTATGCCCAAGACAAAGAATGAAGCTGTTGCTAGACCGCTCATTAGCACATGCGGGAATTGTGACCAGATGCTTGGGTTGAAGATAATGGCGAAGAAATCTACCATTTCGGCACGGCCGTTATTGAGAACATATCCTACTGGCTGCTGCATCCAGGAGTTGGCAATCAGAATCCAGAGCGCAGACAGATTGGAAGCGATAGCAACCAGCCAAATCGTGACCATGTGGAGCCGCTTGGACAGTTTGTCCCACCCAAAAAGCCAAACGCCCAGAAAGACAGACTCCAAGAAAAAGGCGGCTAAGGCTTCGATAGCCAATGGTGCGCCAAAAATATCGCCGACAAAGCGGGAGAATTCTGACCAGTTCATGCCAAATTGAAACTCTTGCACGATGCCGGTGACGACCCCCATGGCAAAATTGATGACAAACAAGGTTCCCCAGAATTTAGTCATGCGCAGATAAACATCTCTGTTTGTGCGCACATATAAGGTTTCCATTAAGGCTACGATGATTGATAAGCCTAATGTTAAAGGAACGAAAAAGAAGTGATAGACTGTCGTAATGGCAAACTGAAGCCGTGACAGAGAGACAATATCCATATAGCATCCTCCTATTTTTTGGATCTCAGTTCGGCGTTTTTAAACCTATCAGGTTTTTAAATGTGGAACTCAGGCTGTCTATTGCGTAAATCGATGGCTTAAATTTAAATGAGGGCAACCACCTAGCTCCTTTTGTGGATTATCTTGCAATATTATGAGGATTTTTTACATGCGGCTAGTGAGAGATGTCATACGAAATAGAGTGATTTGTCATGTGAATGCCAAAATTCGGCGTGGCACTCTGCAGTGTCTATGACGAATGTTTGTCTTACGTGCTTTGCGCGATTACAAAAGAAACTGGATATAAAGGCTTGTTGACGTGTCTGCCTTCATTTGGTTGGTTACGGCCGTTACTCAGCTTTCATTATCCAACGGAACAAGGCGTGACTTTAAGGCAAAAATTGCAGCCTGTGTGCGATCTTCAAGCTGAAGTTTGCTCAAAATGTTGCTGACATGTGTTTTGACGGTTTTCTCACTTAGTACCAGGTTTGCCGCAATCGTTTTGTTGTCATGTCCGCGTGCGATCTCTTTCAGCACTTCTAGCTCGCGTGAAGTCAACGCCTCTACCGACACGCGCACCCCGGCCACTTCATCCATCAATCGCCGTGCCACCCGTGGGTGTAACCGTGCTTCATTTTGGGCTGCTGCGCGAACGGCCGTTACTACTTCATCCGGGCTGACACTTTTGAGCAGATAGCTCAGGGCACCTGCTTTAATCGCTGGGAAAACCATCGCATCCTCATGATGGCTGGTCAAAATAACAATCTGTGTATGCGGGCAGGTGTGACGAATAACCCGTGTTGCCTCAATCCCGTTCATCTCCGGCATATTGAGATCGAGCAGCACCACATCCGGTTGGGATGATGTGGCCATTTCAACTGCCTCTGCCCCATCTGTTGCTACCCCAATAACTTTAATATCCTCTTGCACTTCCAGCAGCATTTGCATGCCCTGCTGCACAATGGGATGGTCGTCTGCAATCAAAACAGTAATCATCATTCATTCCTAAATTGTTGTGGGCAGTGTGACAGTAAGCTGCGTGCCGCCAGCCCCGCTCTCTATCTTAAAGGTTCCGCCTGACTTTGTGGCTCGCTGCCACATATTTTGCAATCCGAACGACTGTGTTTTGTCCACCTGATTGATATCAAAACCAAGGCCATTGTCTGCCAAATGCAGATGCAGCGTTTCTAATTCATATTGCAGCGTCATGTGCAGTTGTGTGGCCTGTGCATGTTTGCCCACGTTTTGCAATGCTTCTTGCACAATGCGGTACATGGCTTGCTCAATTGGCAGCGGCAAATCCCGCTCATGCTGGATATTGACGGTCGTCGCTACCCCTGTTTGCTGTGACCATTGCGTTGTTAATTGGCGAACGGCCGTTGCTAACCCGTGATCTTGCAGCGATGCCGGGCGCATCTGTTTGATGATCTGATCAAGTTCAACCTGAATCGCTTGTGTTTGCAAAATGACCTGCTGCAGCCTATCTTTGGCAATTTGCGGCTTGCTGTCGAAAAGCGCAGGGATCGAGCCCAACGTTAGGTTCAGACCAAATAGCTGTTGTTTGATCGCATCATGTAGATCCCGAGCCAGCCGATTGCGTTCTTCCAGCCGGGCGAGCCCTTCCACTTCTTCTGCCAACTGGGCATTGGTTTCCGCCAGTTCACGCAGTTCAACGATTTGTTGGGCAATCGTATCCGCCATGGCGTTGAACTGTTGGCCAAGCTGGCTAATTTCATCATTTCCCTTAACGGGGATGCGCTTATTCAAATCTCCGGCGGCAAAGGCGGTGCTGATAGCGCCAAGCGTTGTCAATTTGCGGCCGAAAAATCGCCCTAGCCAACTTCCCATAATCCCAGACAGTATCAAGGCGATGATACCCAGTGCCACACTCACCCATAATGCTATACGAGCTGTTTGCTGCAATTGAAAGGAAACATCTTCGCTGCCACTATGATAGTAAACCCAACCGCCCGTTTGGATTGTGGTGAGCGCAAAATGGCGGTTGTCTTGCTGCCCAAAGATCGTCTTGTTAGAAATGAAATCGGACGCATCAATACCAAAAGGTAATTGTTCCCAGATGCTTTTGCCCTGCGGGAACTGTGTCGTGTAGTTGCTAGCCAAAATCGTACCCTCGGAATCAATGATGATAATCCACTCGCTATATTTTGGCATATCATCCGCTGGTAAAAAATTATCTTCAATCCAGGAATCCAGGCACGCTGGGCACAACGATGTTTCCAGGTAAAAAGGCATATCTTCTGCGTAAATTTCAGCCCAATCGGCCGTCCACTTAGCTGCCCAGCTGCTTTTTAAATACAGCCAATTGCCAACTAATAGTCCCACGACCACAATCACGATTGAAATGATCGTGACCAGTAGATGGGAAAGCGTTAGTTGTTTTTGTAGTTTCATGATTATCCAGCAAGGTACGTTTGTGAACAGGTCTACACACGGTTTATGGGTGTATTGGCGTTGTGAAGACCAATACACCCATCTTCTATTCTTCTCTACCTGTACAACAATCTGTTATTTGATGATGCTCTGAACCAACTGTTGCAGCTGTGTGGTGCTAATTGTACTGTAAATGAAGATTTCGTGACCATCAATTGTGAAAACGGCCGTTTGCTCACCATCTTCTTCCCCAAAGAAAACCTTGACACCGTTAATGGTTTGCGCTTCACCATCCATCTCAGTTTCGAATCCATCATGATATAGATAGATACCTGTGTAACCATCACCATCATCTACATAAGTGAAACCTTGGGCATCGTCCCACTCATCTACCCAGACCAGTTCAAACCCGCCTGGCAGAACAGCATTTGATAAATTGAGCACGCTGTCATCAGGCTCTACTGGTGGGACGTTGACGTCATCTTCCCACCAGCCAGCGTCGCCCCATGAACTGTCATCGTCGTTCCAGTCGCCCTCTTCCCATTCGTCATCAAACTCAAGGGGAATGTCTGATGGTTGTATAACGGTTTCTGTGCCTGCCATGACACCGTTGATCCAGTTGTTGTACTCAGTTAGGCGGGTGTAGACGCCGTAGTTACCAGCCACACCACAACCTTCACCCCAACTTACAATGCCGATTTGCACCGGATTTCCGTTACGATCCGTGCTTACCAAAGGGCCGCCGCTGTCACCGTAGCAAGAGTCTGCTCCACCATCTTCAAGACCAGCACATAAATCATCGGACATCAGATCGTCGCCATAAACTAGTTGGCAAGCAGTTTGGGTGACGACGGGAATGTTTACACCTTGTAACATATCAGGCGTTTTTTCGCTCTCTTCAGTCAATACACCCCAACCGGTTACGCGTGCCATTGTTCCTGGGTCATCGACATATTCGTTGGCGGCACTGATCAAGCTAATGGGGGTGCCTTTAGTGGCTGGGCGGCTCAGACGGATTAAAGCGATGTCGTTGTTCTGGTTATCTTCATACTCTGGATAACCAGGATGAACTGCCATTTCCGCAGCAGGGATGCGCTCACCCTCATTGCTGCTTAGCTGATAACGGCCAATAACCACATCCACTTCATCAGCATTCTGTACACCTTCCAGACAGTGGGCGGCCGTCAGTACCCAGTTTGGGGCAATGAGTGAACCGCCGCAAAATTGTCCTTCGTGGGCATTGTTTGTGCCGCTATCGACTAAACCAACCATCCAGGGTTGTTCGCCTTTCACGGCTGGGGTTTTACCCGTTTCATCGGCACTGGCTGAACTAACAAAGGCGATCATCATCAGGACTAACAAAAATACTGGAATACTAAGTTTGTGTTTAATTTTCATTTTCATGTTCCTTGTGTTTGTTTGGAATGAATAAATTTGATGATACAAGGATACATTTTGGAGCA